>Ga0265298_10001263_pt1 | contig 37412 bp, 44 predicted proteins | sample AusTroGonzalo_MG_3_FD_193486 | JGI IMG/M metagenome (GOLD analysis project Ga0265298, IMG submission 193486) | Bovine rumen microbial communities from tropical cattle in Woodstock, Queensland, Australia - Gonzalo_01 | ecosystem: Host-associated > Mammals > Digestive system > Stomach > Rumen ...
AAGATAAGATAGACATAAGCAAATTAGATAAAGAAGAAAAAAATCAGAATATAGATATTTGTATCTATAAGAAATTAAGTAGAGATGAAGAAAATACTGAACGATTACTTATGCTACTATCTATCCAGGAGAATCCAATCAGTTTTTTACTTAACCTTTTAAAAGATGACTAAGAACTGTTGTAGATGTTGAAAGAGACTAGAAGACCATAAGAAGTTATGGTGTCCAAAATGTGTAGAATTAGTGAAAGCTGACCTACGTTGAGAGATAGACCATCCGTATCAATGGTATTTTAAATTCTATAATAAGACAAGATGAAAAAACTTGAAGAAATGTTAGAAAAATTCAACGAAAAATATAAGAACTCAAAGACAGTAGAAGTGTATGAAGAACAGCTAGATTCATGGTTTAAGATAATTGATGAACTTAGAGAAGAAAATAAAAAGCTGAAAGAAAATTATGCTAAATTAGACAAAGTAGCAAGTGAGAATGTAAGAACACTAGATGAGCTTGAAGCTAAAAGAATAGAGTTAGAAGAAGAAAACGAAAAGCTAAGAACAAAGTGTAGAAGATTAGAAAAAGAGTATAAGAATCTACAAGTGGAACATAGTAGACTACTATTTGATATGGATGCTGTTATAGAACATGAAGTAGATGTTAAATATTCTAAACTAAAAGAGGAAGTTAAAGAACTAAGAGCTATTATAAAACACTATAAAAAGTATAAAGAATGAATCCAAAAACTATCTAAAAGTTTTTAAATTCTAATATATCAACATGAGACATTGTCTATTTTGTTGATCGCCCTCATGAAGATGTAGATTTTGCAGAGAATGTGAAATTAAGAAACATCGCTCCAGTGCAGTAGTAAGTCAAAACAGTAAGAAACTGATTGAATTATTGAGGGGAAAACGAATAAATGCCTCATGATTCGAGAAGTTTTTAAAGTATACAGAACAAATCAAAAAACACTGAAAGATTGTTATGGAATTTAAAACAGCAGATGACCTGAAAAGTATAATCGTTATCCATAATATCAAGTAAATTAAAAACTCGCACCAGTGTCGCCCCACTGATACGAGCCGTAAGTCAATTTACTCGAGTGATGTTAATATAATTATTTGTTTATAAATGTCAAGAGAATTTGTATTAAATAATAAGTAGTGATAAAGTGGCTTAAATGCTACTTTTTTTTAAGTTTATCGGATAGCCATACGATAATCAAGAAAGGCAGGTTTATTACAATGGCTATACCTATAAACATACCGATAGCCCATATTAGCTCTCATACAGCACCCCAGTTTATTGCCTTCAATCAACGGTAACATAGATATATAAAACCTCAGATAGCTCCTAATATAAGCAATATTATACATAGTAAGAATAATATTCTTGAAAAACCTTTTAATCCTTCACCAAATTCATCCCAATCTTTTTGAGAAGCTGTTCAGATACTAACTCAAACAGCAACAGCTATAGCTATTCGTACATAGTGCATGATGAATAAAAAGGAGATAAATTTTCTTTACCTCCTTATTATATTCAGAATAGATTACTTTGTCAAGTTTTATTCTACTTTTTTAGTAGTTTTCTTAGTCTCTTTATATGGTAAAATCTGATTTTCATCATACACAATATATCTTGTAAGGTCTCATTTTGTGAATTTTAGTGCATCATATCAAAGTTCTTGCATATAATCTCTTAATCATTCATCTTGGATAAATGCTTCAGGAGATATATAGAACTCTCTACCAAATTTCTCTTTTGTGTATTGTTTAATTATCTTATCAGATAACTCTTTAAAGTTCGGAGCATCCATATCTAATATATTACTAGCCTTTAGTTTATATGGCTTAACATATTTACCATAGCTACCTGCTTCTCATTCCTCTGTAGTAAATCGGAATCCTCATCCTCTACTTATATATTGTTTATCAAATCATTTATAATTACTTCAATGATATACAACTACCTCATCTCAGTTGCTATCTTTTATTATGGTTTTTTCTTTTTTAGGCAGAGTTGTTACTTCTTCCTCCTTTACTTCCTCTGTAGCTGTTAAGTCTGTAGGATTCGCTCATACATCTGCATTTGTTAGTTCAGCTGGATTTGCTCATACATCTAGATTTTCATAATTTGCCACTTCAGCATTTGTCTTATCCTGAATCTCTGATAATAGGTCTCTCATTTCTTTAGCCTCAGCTTTAGCATCTAAACTATCTAATTTAGCTATAGCATTAGTTAGTATAGGAATTATATTATTATTGTCAGCACTTGATACCTCAGCTATAATCTTTGCTATTTCTCATTCCTTTGCTGCTTTTGATTCTTTTAGCTTATTACTCATTTCTTCAAGAAATGCTTTTTGTTCTTGAGATATTTTCTCGTTATCCTCTATCCTTGCTTGAATATCATTCAGCTTAGCTTTACCATCCTCTGAAGTTTCAGAGATTATCTTATCCCATTTACTACTCTTTAATTTATCTATCCAATTTGATAGGAAGTATCCACCTCAAGCTCATATAATTCATCCTAAGATTCCTCCTCCAATAGTAGCTCAAACTATTCATCATGCACTAGATGTTAGAGTCTGTTGTAGCCTAGATGGTTTATAAACATGATTTATAAGTTGTGGCATCATATTTATTGCTCTTACTTCTTCAGTAATTCATGGCATGATTTTCTCTAGTCTGTTAGCTAATTGTCTTCTATTCTTATTATCTAGATTACTAATAATCTGAGTTATATTATCTCTAATTGCTCATCTTTTGGTTTTATCTCTATATACTAATCCATCAGATACTTCATCCATAATAGCTACCCATTCGCTATATTTCTTGTCTACTGTTGCTAATTCAGGAATCTGATTATGTGCTAGTTCATTTGCTTTTGCCATTATTCACTTTATTACCTTATCTCATTGTGTGTCAGCTAATTTTCTTCAAGCCTGATCTCTTCAGGCAGCCTGATTAAAATCTACCATATCTTGCATAGATGGTCTAAATCTATTCTTATATTCTTCTAGAGCCATAGGTGTATTAGTCTCTTTTATCCAATTATAGATTTTTCTGATATTACTTGCTTCTGAGCCATCTATAGCAGTTTTGCTAAAATCTAATTCTCAGTCTTTTATCTCTATTCAGAATGTATCCGTTAAATAATCATCTATACCACTTTTTAAGTCTGATAAATCAACACTATATCCTGCATCTAATAGTGGCTTGTATAATCTTCATGTGTCGCTACCCTCTTCCAACTTATCTGATAGAGTCTTTTCTACTCTTTCCACTACATCATCTATTAGAGCAGATGAAACTTCCTTAGCTTTTTCAGGTCTACCATTTTCTTCTATATATTTCTTTGTTTTATTCCATATTTGTGCTGAATAAGGGTTGTCTTGTATATTTTTCTTTAGTGTTTCATCTATTCCATAAGTCTGATCTACTAATCATGAAACTTTATTCTTAGTATTATCTACTGTGTTTTGAGTTTTATCTGATATTGCATCTAACAATTCTCTAGACTGTGTTGTAGCTGTTGTCGCACTATCCATAATTGACTGTCTAATCTCACTCTTATTAGCTTGTATATTCTGATTTATATTACCACCTCATGCTAATAAGTTCATAGGATTATAGAATCATCACTCAAAAGCATCTCATAATCACTCAAACAACTCTTGATTTTCATTCACAGTCTTTACTGCTGCATTCTGTACTATCTGCTGTACTATTTCCTCTAATCATTCTTCAGTAGAAGACCTTAATTGTGTTTTAGCTCATTCTAATAAGATTCTACCTAGTCATTTTTTAGCAGCTTCTTCTTGTACATTTTTCATCAAAGCACTTCTAATAGCATTTGATGCTGAGGTCTCCACTCATCACAATAGTTTTTCTAGTGTTACCTCTACTGCTGCATTTATTAGTCACACAGCTACTGCTCATTGTTCAGCTTGTTCATAAGTGGCTCAGTTATTCATCATATTTTCAAATGCTTCTTGATTTTCTCTAGCATAAGCATCTGTAGTCATCAAAGCCATTCAGACTTCAGGCTGGAATATTGAAGCAGCTATCACTACTGGCATTTCCCAGTTTTGTGCTGCATCTCACATAGACTTATAAAGGAAGCCTTTAAAATCTCATTCTTTTAAGAGTTTAGTATATCCTTTATTATCATAATAATTTTTAATATCTTGATCCAAGTTCTTCTGCTCTAAAGCTCTATACCTTTCGTTTATTTCATTCTGATAGTTTATAGTATCTTGTTGTAATGCTGGAGTTAAAGTTTTATCTGTAACTGTATCTATATAGTCATCTAAATTTATCCCCATTTCTCAGATAATACTATCTCATACTGTATTCTTTAATATCTTCTTATAGATCTTCTCAGAAGCTTCATTAAAGGTCTTCTTACCTCGTTTCTTTAGAGTATCTATAGGCACATTAGCTTTAGTCCTTATGTTGTCCCATATATTATCCCAAGCATTTTCTCTTAGCTTTTCTTTAGGGTTTTCCTTTAGCCCTAAATTATACAAAAAATTCTGATCTCATGTGTCTAGATAGTTATTCATCTCATCCAGACTTACTCCCTTATCTTGAGCCATAGCAATTACTCAGTTTACTACTTCTTGAGTAGGAGCATCCTGTCTAAGTCAGAATTTCTCTTTTGTTAAATCAGCAAGTTGTTCCAGCCTGACTTGAGAATCTGTATAATTCTTCTGCCTTATATCTTTCTGACCTAGATTCTTATATGTCATTTCATTTTCTGCTGCAAATCTATTGTCCTTTATATTTTGGTTGTTAAGCTGTTGAATAGCTTGTTGATATAACTGTTGCTGTCTTTGAGGATCAGATGTTATACTCTCTAATCTCTTAATCTGTTCATCATTTAATCATGGGAATTTCTGTTGTTTAGTTGGTGTTGTAAGCTGATTATTCCCAAATTGTTGATTATTCCATCCACTAAATCAAAAGGATGGTCAGAATCATGTTCAAAAATTAGTTGGCATCTTTTATTATCCATTTAAAATAAAATCTACTTTTGAATAAAGTGTATTAGCAGATACATTTCATGTATTTACTGGTGTTGTACTTTGCAATCAGTCAAAATATTTCTGAGTATCATTAGTTGGTCATGTACTTCATCCTCACAAAGAATCTAATAGAATCTGAGCAGTATTAGGTGGCAAATCTATTTCTTCTAGTCATGCTCTTTCCCATCTCTTTTTCATGAAATCATATTGTTGTTGGTATGCATCAGCTTGTATTCTGATAAATTCTCTAGCTACTTCTTTGAATTGCTGCCTTTGTTCTTTAGATAATCTTTCTCAGTTTATATGATTCTCTAGTTTTAATAAGATAGCATCCCAGTTGGCATCTCATATTGTATTCTGTGCTGCTGCAAATTCTCATTCCCTTACTACAGATGTTGGATCTAGTGTTTTCATGAATGTGAAAATTGCTGACATATCTCATACTCAGCTTTCATCATTAAGAGCTACTTCTAATTGTCTAAACTGATTTTTAGCTTCATCAAAATTTTTAACATCAGGGTTAGTTTTGAAATCATTATAAAAATTCTTCATTCTGTCATATTGTGTATCTGAGTAATCTCGATTCTGTCATTGTTTTAATGCTTCTTGCCATTCATCGTTCCATCACTGTTCTGCAGCTAAATCTCATATCGGCTTTAAGTCAGATTTATTTAGGAATCCTCTCCTAGCTTCATCTAAGTAATTTTGTTTCTTAGCTTCATCTACAGCAGATAGTGTATTTTTAGTTTCTGTAGTTCTAGGTGGCTGACTTGGATCAAAGAATCATTTACAGCTTGAGCTACCGTACCTTATATATCTTTTTTCTATTACTCATGGTTTTTTTAAATTTCAGTTACTATCTAATACCCAAAATCCATTCTCATCTGTATCTACTACTATTCATACATGACCATAATTCTTTCAGTCTGTATAGTGGTTGTAATCAAATACTGCTATTGTTCAGACTTTAGCTGTGCCACTATTACACCAGCTTTCCCTTGTCTTTACATCTTCTGTACCAAAGTATCTACCTACTCAGATTTTCTCTAAATAGTCATTTACAAATGCTGCACATTGTCATCATTTCTTACCAACTTGGTTATTAGGATCTATAAGGAAGTCTGATAAAGTATAATAAGAGTGACTTACAGGAGAAGTATCAAATACTTTACTATCTACCATATCGTATGGTTTAATAGTTCAGACTTTATTTCAATATTTCTTATTATACTCTTCTGCCGTCATTGTCTCCCCATTATATAGCTTTACATAAGCTGTATCTCAGACTGTATATGTGGATTCTACTGCTGTTCTATCATCATTTATATACTGATAGCTTATACTTCAGTTAGGATTAGTAGTCATTATTACACTTCTTCAGTTTATAGTTCCTATAGTTTGTTTAGATAGCATTCCATAGTCTGTTGCTACCTTTTGCTTATATTCAGCTTTATTTTGTAGTGGTTTAATAAAATTCTCAGTTAGAGCTTGTGCTACACTGATTCATTTCTTTTTTGCATAAGCGATTATATCTTCTACAGCTTGAGATTGACTCCTTTGGATTATATCTCAATAGTTCTTATAATAATCTGATAGAGCATTATTCAGATTTGCTTTCAACTGTGCTTCATCTTCTACACTAAGGTCTGTCAATTCATTCTGTAATTGATTCTGTAGTTTAGCTGTCGCATAAGTATTATATCTATTAAGGTCTTGTAACTTAGATTGATATAATAGATTCATCTCATTCTGAGCTTGCTGTGTCTGCAATTGTAATTGAGCCTGTTGTTCAGGTGTTCTATAACTCATAGCATCTGCTGCGAATCATAGAGCCGTTAATTTCTGATTCCATATTCTCTGATTTTCTTGAGCTTGAGCTTGTCTTACTTGTGCCTTTTGAGATGCAGCAGCTTGTTTTTGACTGAATAAATTAGCATAGTCTTGATACTGATACTGTAGTCATTCCATCTGTGTATTATATGGTGCAAGAGCCTTCTGCATTCTAGCAGCAGCCAAAGCATCGCTTACAGTTCATCATGTACTCGCTGAATATCTATTCATTATCGCAGTTCTTTTAGCATTCACTGCCTCTATCTCTCTTACTGTTCTGTTAGCTTCTTCTAAATCTTTATAAGCTCATGTCATATCCATTGTGCTATTATATGCTTCTTCTATATCTAAAGCATCTTGTGGCTGTATTCATAAGCTATTCATCATATCCTTCATCTGTGATGATATATCCTCCAATAATGGTGGTACTATATCATTTATAATTCTGAGTTTTATTTCTTCTTCCTGTTTCTGTTGCCAAGCTTTATATGCCTCAGGGTTATATTCTTTAATCAAATTTAATTGATCTGTAGTAATCTGTGAGTTCTTTATTCAATTAGCAATAGACTCTCAGCTATTAAACTGAGATGCTTTATCCATATCTTCCTTCCTCTTCCAGTAGCTATCTAGTAACTGTCTTTGTGCTTCCGATTCTCTGTTATTATATTCAAATACTTTATTAAATGTTTCTCTATCATTAAACATTCGTGGAGATGTAGCAAAGTAGTGGTCTAAGTTACCTTTCATCTCATTTAGTCTAGCATCAGAATTAACTTGATAATCTGGCTTTCAAGTCTGTTGTGCTGTTCACTCCTGTACAGTTATCTTTCATGGATCTTGATTGAACATAGTTTCATCTAGTTTCTCATTCTTATCAAATTCTGTTTTTCAAAAAGTCTGAGTTTCAGTCTTATTTACTGTTGGAGTTTGGGTAGTCTGATTATTAAAATTAGACTGTGTAGAAGTCTGATTTTGCTCTTGTTTATACTGTTGCATATACTGATTACCTATATCATTAGCATTCCCTTTACCTAGCATATCATTATATCGTTGTTTCTTATCATCATCAAGAGACTCATAGTTTTTCTTTCGCTGGTCATAATCCATAGCCATTTCTTTATATGAAGAAAATAAAAAGCACCTAACTTATTTAGGTGCATTATAATCAGAATTTCTTTTTTGGTGGATTTTATGTTAATCCCTTTAGCATATCATCACAAGTCTTTATCTTTGCCCTTAGTTTATCTGCTGTCTTATGTAAATCTTTTTGTAGCTCTGTATCGTTTACAAGATTATAGATGTTTCATAGATGCTCTATCGCTACCAAGCTCTCAGACTTAATCTTATTCAGCCTTTTTATTTCTTCTAAATTGTCATTCACTAACACATATATATAGAAATTAGGTCAGAAGTTTGTAATCTTACTGAGTTTATTCTTTAGTCAGTAATAAGAAACGCTACCACTATCCTTTACGCTTCTTTGTTTATTCTTTTTAACTATATCTACACTATGTCAGTTGGTTAAAGTTCCGAAGTCTGTTCAGTCTATCATTCAATCCTGCTTGTCCTTGTTGTATTCATCTGTCAGGTGTAAGTTTCAGTCCAATGTGTATAGTTTATTCAAAGCATTCTCCATAATCTCATCATCGTATTTTGAGATACGGTAGTATGCGACTTTTCAATACTTTTCAGATAACTCCGAAGCATTATACCAATCAGCTACAACTCCTACAGCATACTTTACTCGGTATCATTGTCATCTAATTCTCTTAGGATAATTATCTGTGGTATATGTTAGCTCATCTGCTTCTTTAATCTGTTCATAACTAAACTCATAGTTAATTAAATCTGATAACATTCATATAGCAGCGAAAACTGTACATGATACCCAACTCCAATCGTTCTTATATTGATTGTATGTGAATCTGATTTCATCTTTGCTTACTAAAGGAGGTAATAAGTCTGAATCTCCATTACAGAGTACATAATCGGTAGCCTCAGCTCAGTCTCATAAACAACCTAAAACTTCTTCTTCCATAATATAATGGTTATATTTTAAAACTAATTGTTCTCTAAATTCTGCTTTTGAATAAGAATAGCCTTTCATCTCTCTAAAGAACATAAAGTCTGAAATAAACATTCTCTACAATTCTTCATAACTTCTAGTCAGTAAGTACATTTATCTCATTCTTTGCTATATTCGTATTTGTCCATTGTGTTATTTATAATTTGATAAATTCCATATTTAGTCTGCTTTGTCCTTGTTCGTTTTTATCTATCTCAATTATCCATCCTCATATCGTATTGTCTAAGTTAAATCTCTTCGATAATAAATTGCTTTTCAGGAACGAGGCAGGCATAAACCCATGTATCCCTCTATGTAGATCATACAAAGCCGTATGATAATGTCATAAAGCGAATATATCTGGCTGTCATTCCACTGGTAAGCTATCTAAGTATTTCTTCATCTTGTAATCCTTAGCATAACTTAAGCTTCAACCTCAATGATGTAAATTTATATCAATTCAATTAAGTCTGAGCCTAGCATCATAGAATCCTAAGTTAATCAAATCCTGCCTTACAGTCTCTATCGCTTTACAGATATTCACTCCGTTTCACTTTAGAAAGTTCTCATCATGATTTCAGCCTATGAAGTACGTAGGTATTCATACATCAGGATAGTGGGCTTTTACTTCTTCTAGTTGTTCTCAGAATCCAACTCTATCTTGTTCGAATTGTTGCCCTTTGTATACATTACATCAATCCACCAAGTCCCCACAGTGTACAAAAGCCTCTACTCATTTATCCTTTGCCCTATCGTAGAACTCTCATAATTCATCTACAGCACATTGTTTAGCCCCAAAGTGAGTATCACTTAATAACGCAAATTTTAAGTGTCATGGCTCTGATAGTGTTTCGTTTACTTCTTTTTTTGTATTTGTTGCTATGTAATTCAGCATCTCCTGAATATCTTTGTCTGAATAGCTTTCTAAGAGTTGGAGCTTCTTTCTATCTCACTTGCTAATCTTTTCTTGCTTTAAAGTCTCAGCTATCCTGTTTCTGTATTTCGCTACAGTATGTCTATCTATCCCTAATTCCTTTCAGATTTTACTGTCGCTTGTCTCCTGTGGATAAGCTCAGATTTTTTTAATAGTTTCATCATCTAATTTCATAGGCTTTATAGGTTATGACATAAAACTATCTTATACATTCATCTTTATACCATTCTCTTGGGTTATGGATGTCTTTACTTGTTATCATATCCTTTAATCGTTTAACTATCTCAGGTTTCAACGCTTTCTCTGCCATCTCAATCAGCTTTAGTATTTGTTCAGGTAGCATTAGATTATCAAATAAGTTATGTTGTGATCTATGCTTAACATCATCCATTCTTATTATGTTATTTGGGTGGTCGCTTCCTCTTTCTCTAGTGTTAGCAGGATGTTGGGGTAGTATATGATGATTTGAATATGATCTGTTTCTCTTTCACATTAAATAACTTCTCCATAAAAAAATAAAAAGCTGATTGCTGCTAATTCATTCCTAATTATCCTATACTCTCGCATCTTTTAGTTAGTTATTTAACTAAAGTTTTTTTGATCCATTCAATATCAGTCTGTATTTGAGATAATGTAGTTTGGATTTTTACCATATCCATCTCATTATATTTCTTCTCTAACTCTGCTATTCTGTTGTTAGTAGTAGCATATAATCCACCTAATCAGAATATGAAAATACCAAAGCTGATCCATGTAGTAGGGTTTGAGAGATAATCTTTAACTCTTTGCATCTTCTCATTCATTATCAATTAAAGGGTCTCTCTTAGCTTCTCATACCTTTTGCCCAAAGTAAAATGATATGATAGAAGTAACAGCAAATTCAAACATCTGAAGTATCGTTTTAGCTATCTCATTCTCTACATTCTGTGCTATAACCACTCGTAGAACTAAGAAACATAAAACAGTCATTACCTCTAGGAATACCAACTTAGTTACACTCATCTTTGTCCAAAAACTCTTCATCTTCCACCGTTAAGAGATAAATTCTAGCCCTAACAGTATAGTCAGATTTTTGTTTTTGGTGGATTATAAAAAGAGTAGTGCTAGACTACTCTTTCTTTTGCCTCTACTATGCCGTAGCTGTAGGAGTTGGAGGGTAGATACTCGTATAAGGAGAAGCTACTATCCAGCTTGGAGTAGGTGTAGGAGATAGTCTACTTACTAACTCATTTGTTTGAGCAGCATTATTAGCTATCACTCTAGCCTCTGCTAATGCAGTTCTAAGATTCTGTGTCTCTTGTTCACACATCTTATCAAGTACCTTTTGGACATTGTTGGCACTAGCTGCTATAATAGCTGCTGTGTTCTGTTGCCCAGCAAGTATTGCTTTCTCGATGTTTGAATTTACCCCACAAAATCCTTGAGTAATCAATGTTGTTTGGTTAGCTAAGGCTTGTTGTGCAGCTAATTGCTGTTGCCATTGGGTATTGTTGTTAATAATGTCTACTGTATTGTCATGATTATTATTGTTGTTAGACATTCAAGCCAACAACGCAGCAGCATTTCAACCACCAAATCCACCTAAACCACCAAATCAGTTACCCATGAATAAGAACAAGATTAAGATAATTAACCAAGTTCACATTCCTCAGAAGTTCTGTGTATCCATGATTTATATAAATAGGATATAAAAGTCTGGTCTTTCTGTGGTTACGCTAAGCCACCATTCTTTTATATCTTATCAATCACTTCTACCACATCCTTTCATTTATCTCCTGCTAGATTAGCATTCTGCTTTATAAGATTTGCTATGTTAGGATTCTTCTTGATTAGTCATGGTACTATCTGTTCTGCTAGTTTATTTAATTGATCCATGTTATGAAAGTCTACTCATTCTAGCTGATGAGGCTCTACTCACTGTGCTAATAGCTTATTTTTTAAAGCATCTCAGCTTAGACTTCATATAAAACTCATTAAATCCATAAATAAATCTGATTAAGATGTAAAACTATTCTGACATATATTCAGCGTATAAATCCTTTAGTTTATGGTCGTATTTCTCTTTTAGATGTTCTTTTTTTGTCCTAAATTCAGCAAAATGTTCTACTTTCTCCACTATAAACTCAATAATCTGATCCATCTTGTCAGGATGTTGAGATAACTGTGTCATCACTTTCTGCATATTGAGCTTATCTCAGTCAAAGAAATGGTCTGTTTTTCGCTCCATTTTTATGATTTTAGTAAATAAAACACTTCATACATAATAAAAAAATACCACTATCATATAGATAGTTTTTCTATTGCCGAATTTTTAGTAATCACAGTTCAGATTTATTTTTTCTCTTTTCAAATCGATAGCTAACCACTTGCTACACTGCTAACTACTAGGTAGAAACTGAATAATCAAAAAAAGCACCTTTTTATCGGTGCTTTATACGAAGTACTTTTTTTGTACTAAATCTGATATATATTTCAAGTCAGATTTCTTATTTTATTTCCCACCAATATCATCTTTTATTCTTACTGGCATTTCCTTTAATTATATTATATAAATCTGATTAGCTCTCTTAAACAAATATATAAATCTGATTAACTTATTCAGTAATCTCACTTAGTTTGGTCGTAATAAGATGAAACTTCTGATGCGTCTCGTTCTTTATCTTCTAATATAAGTGTTTTAAAATATCAGTCTACTTCATAATATGTCAATCTCCATAGTCATATATATAGTCATTCTCAACTACTATAATCTGGGGTGCTAGTATTAGATACTGTTGTTTGATATACTCAATTCAAATATAATTTCATATCTCAATTACTATTCCTTGTCCATCATATCATAGTCCAAGCTCATTGTGGCATTGGAATGTTTGTTTGATAGTTCCCGTTAGAAAGAGCTACTAAATTTCAATTTTCTATATCTATTCATGAAGATGGTCGTCTTGATGAAGAAGCATTTTGAGTAAATATTGATTGAGTTCATCCACCTCAATTCCAATATACCCAAGCTATTTCTGTATATTCTGTTCCCATATTCACAGTATTTCAACTTGCATAATTAGTAGAAGCAAAATTCATAACTTTACCAGCATCAGCATCAGTTATATAAGCATTTGATGTATAGGTTAAATCGTTATTACCTGCTCTATCATGAATAGTTGTATCATCATCTACTTCTATATGATAGTATGCTAATGTATTAGCTCATGGCTGCCATGGATTACTAGGAGTTACGTTCACAGCATCACAATAGCTTATCCCACCTAAGTCTGAATAACTAAACACTCTATAGTAATAAGTTTCTCCATCTGTCAATCAGCTGTCTGTATATCCTGTATTCTTATAAGTATCCTTTACTGTTTCAGTTACTACTAAAGTTCAATCACTAGGAGAAGTAGGTGCTGAGCCTATCTTCCTAACTAATTCAGATTTAGCAAAACTTGTAGGTGGTATAGTTCAGATTTCGTTATCTTCCCAAGTAATTGTAGCATCTAGTCAGCTTGTAGTTACTGTAAGATTTAGAGGCTCTCATATATTACCTCATTTACTTCATCATCATACCATATTTAGAATTGGCATCGTTCTTTTTAGAAAAATATAAATCTGATTATTTAATTTAGTATTACTACATTTACATCTATATCGTTTGTTGGCTCAGTTCCACAAGTAAATGTTAAAGTACCACTACCTTGAGCAGAACAATATATTTCTGCATCTGTATAGTCTGAGAAATCACTAGGATTAGGTGATACTATAACTGTATTACTAGCAGTAACTCCTGTAGCTGAGACTGTCTGAGAATTACTAGACCATCAAGCTGAAGTCAGAGTTATAGATATAGTTGATTTCTTATCATCTACATACTTCTTCGTAGCAGGGCTTCATGCGTATTCAGGTGTGTATGGTGTTCAATAATTTCTACCTGTTTGTAAGAAGTTAATAGAAGCATTTTTATAGCTAGTAGCATCTATCGATGTAACTGTATCTGAAGATAAATTGAGATGAACTACTTTATTATAACAATTTGTATTTACAGAGGTCTCATCTTTCTCTCCTTTAATACTTACAAAATCCATACTAGCACTCAATTTACTTGACAATAAATATGTCGCACCACTATAAACTATAACAGGATTCTTACCTGCTAAGTACCAATCTAACGCAGCTTGTGCATTAACTAAGTCTGATGTATTTGATAGATAAAATGTTTTAGTGTTAGCTGTTTCAGGAGCATTCTGCCAATCGTATCCACTAGCTCATTTTGTAAGTATCTGTCATTCACTTCATGATGATGTTGGGGCAAACTCATCTACAGTAACAGCTCAAGTCTGACCATTTACACTTGTTACTCATCCAGTAGGAGTAAGAATCTCTTTCCAGTTCGCTGCTGTTGAATAAGGAGCTTGACTAAGTACGTAAGTTTTATTCTCACTTGTAGCTATTGCTATATCTCACTGCTCAGCACTAGATAAAGAAGTTAAATCTGAACTTGTACTCACGGTAAAAGTGTCTGTTAATGCTACTCATGGTAATGTAGATGTAGCTAGTTTTCAGTTACTATCCAAGATAGGCACATTTCAACTAGATGTTCAGGTATCTTTTGTCGCTGCTGTTCATAAAGCTCCTCAATCTTTTAATAATTTTCCTGTTGCTCAATCAAATACTGCTAGGTGTCAATCAGTAGAACTTCAAGGTCAAACTACATCTCAAGTGTTAGTTGTGTATCCTGCATCATTAGCTAAGTCTGAGACATTATCTCAAGGCTGTACTGCTGTTGCTCATAAGGCTGCTCAAGTACTCAATGTAGATAAACTTACACTTCAGTCTTTAATCTTCTTTCAAGTAGCACCATCAAATATTGCTATATTCCCAGATGTTGCACTAGCAGGTCAAGTAACATCTCAACTTCATGATCATCCACTTCAGTCTGCTCAATCTTGTACTTGGAATGTATCTACTGTTCAATTAGTTTCTGTTATCGTTACTGTAGTAGTTTTTCAAGCTTTACTACTTGTTATGGAATATATCCCATTCCCTGTCGGTCATTGTACTCATTGTATACCTTGTTCTCATTGAGGTCAAGTAGGTCATCTATCCCCCTTAGGTCATTTAAGCTTTGTTGCAGCATCATTTATTGTTATATAATCTCAGTTATCTTTAGAAAAGACTATATTATCTCAGCTAAAAGTTGCTCCTACTACAGAAGCTCATGTGTCTCAAGTGTCCCCCTTATCTCACTTATCTCATTTGCTACCTTTTGCTCATGTTGCTCATGTGTCTCACTTATCTCATTTAAGTTCGCTTTTACTTGCCAATCTTGCCTCTTCTGATACAGAATCTAAAATAAGTATCTTATCACTTGCAGATACCTCAGATTTTTCTTCGATTTGGCTTAAAGGTTTTACAGGTATTGTCATCTGTTATTTAATGAAAAAATAAATTAGATTCATTCTATTCTTGATTTCCATGCTGACTCTTCTATATATGCAGGATTTGTTTTGATTTTTATCCCTTTGTCATCTTTTGGATCAGTTATAGCAGTTAATACAGTAGTGAAAAAGCTACCAAGAGCATAATTTCTACTCTTAGTCTTGTATTTATCTCTTCCGTTTTCTTTCCATGAAACAGTCGCAGGAGTTCTGTTTTTCCAAACTATCATAAAAATGCCACTAATATAAAACTGGTGGCATTATAATCAGATTTCTTTTTTTGGTGGATTTTTGGTTATGCTAGTCTTTGTACATTCAGTACCATATACATAGACATATTACTTGAATATGTATGTATAGCTCATACATTAAATGTATCTCATTTCTTAAACCATCCAATAGCCCAAGTTATTAGCTGATCTCATGTCCCACATATCCTACTTTGATTCAAGGCATATGGTTTCCATTTGAATCCTGTATAATTTCATGTTTTAAGTTTTAATAATGCTACTTCTTCAACATATTTGTATCACTCACTAGGAGTAGATGGAGGTAGAAACTGAGTAAAAGCCTGTAATATGTATGTCCCATCTTCTTCTATCTCTACATTTCATTCCTCATTAACTTTACATCATGGATTTCAAAATTTTGCATACTCTGATAAAGCTGGAATAGTACACCCCTCAGGTACTGTATAAGCAGCAGAAACATTGCTGACATTAGCATTAGCTACCAATTCTGCTGCTTTTGTATAAATGTTCTTATTGGATCATCTGAAGTCCCATTTATCACTCTGTAATCATGGTTTTATCTTGAATTTATCGTTATCTCTTGGTCGGTTAGCATCCTGAAAAAGAGCTTCATCTCAGTTATTGAAATCATTTCATCGCTGCTTTCATGTATATACTATCATCTGTCTCTTTGATTAGCGACTAAATTGATATTAAATAATTCTGCTGTATAATTCTGATTTCATTTTCCTCTTACCATTACTTGTAGGCTGTGTGTCTCTGGTAATTCTAGCTTGTTATTCAGATTTGTAAATCTTGTGTAAGATTCTAAGTATCTATCGGTAGTAATTTCTCAAATTCTTCTGAAGTGATGAAAATCTGAATAGTTTATCACTACAGCATTGTTACTATCGATTATTTGTTTTTCGCCTGTGGTATTGACTGGTAAATTTCACTCTAATCTGAATGTATATTCATTTCCATTCTTCTCTATAAACTTCAAAGCATAAGTTCATGATGTTCATTTAATTTTGTAATCTTCTGATTCTGATAAAGTAGCATTATCTGAGCTTTTGAATGTCCAGAAATAGTAATGATTAGCCATAGCCCAAAACTCTAACTTACAAGCTGCACTAGGAAGTATATAACTAGCATATAAATAGTTATCTTCTTTCTCTGTTAAGTGAGTACCTACTACCTTATTTCATCTGTAAGCATTAGTTTGGATAGGATATACTGCTTCCCACTCAGTATTATAGTTCTTAATTGGTGTATCATCTTGATATTTTATGACATAATATGCCGTTGTATTATTGACTGTTACACTATAATTTATCACTAAATCGTTTCCGTTAGCGTTTAATCATGTAATTACCGCATTAGATGGTAAATTATGTATAAAACTTCATCCTTTACCTCCATAAGTTTGTCCATACTGGAATATCCTATTGTCTGTAGTTGTAAGAATCAGATTTTTTCTCCAGTTTAATATCTTTCAGTCAAATCTATACTGTTCATCTACTCCTACTATATCGTTATACTGTTTCTCTTGTTTTCATCATATCACAGGTACTAATTCTTGCTGATTGAATACCCATAATGTACTTATACCTCTATCTTCTCATACTAGATAAAGTAAGTAATCTATGTTAGTCACTCATCTAAAAGTACATCCATAAGCTATATATGGTGTTCATTTAGATCATGTTAAATCACACGGTATTATATATCAATCTCACGACAAATTACCTATCATATAGACTTGTTCATTCCATTCTATCATTCAAATCACATCCATTCATGGATCGTTTGCCCATCACATATATTGGACAAAGTCGTATCTTGTTTTCTTAAATCCATTTACATCTACTCGAGAGCTATCCCAATGGTAAAGAATTTGGAATCCAGATCATTTCATCCAAGAATACACTCAGATTCTTTGTAAAAGATGGTCTCTTACAGGTAAATAACTATAATAATAGTTAGAGTCTCAATCTCATATCATATAATGTCAGTACATATCCATATCTCCACTCTTGTTTATGTTTAACCTTATTTTTGATGATGTAGTAGAGTTTGAGAAAAATATCCATATCGTACTTCAAGGAATATTTGGCACATATACAGTATCTCAGTATGTATATGATGTTATAACATCATCTACTCCATCATTATAATCTACCATAGCATCTAATTCAGCATCATACGCATATTTTCTCTTTTGAATCCTTATTTTTTCGACTGTTTGTTGCCCAGATAGATTCGTTATATTGATAGGTATTTTAGAGAATCATCGGTCTTCACATTCTATAGCAATCGAACTACTTGCTAAAGTACCACTACCTTTCCATACACTATCTGTATCATCATACGATGTATCTAATACCCATCCTGATCCAGTCGTTGTTTTCTCTGGAGTAAATTTTACTTTGGAATAGAGATATGAAGCACGGTCAGTATAAACTATAAAGCTCTTCCATTCCCCATTCTCTGTTACTACTGACATATCTTGCGGTGTTCCCCACTGTGCATCTGCATAAGTACCACTTTTTCAGGTATAACTTACTTTATAGACAGGAAAGTCCTGACTAGGATCTACAAATAATGTATCTACTCCATCTACTCTCTCATATACCTTTCAATCTGTCTTTAGCACAAGTCATCATTCACTAGCTATTATGTCATCATCTCATATTGTTGGCTCACTAAATGCTGTAGCTTTTACACTCTTACTACTTGAAAAGATGTCTAAATTTTTAGACTTTAGACATCATGGATTCCTTGAATATTTATCTGTTTGCTGTCATGCTGGTAATCAGCTTGAGTAGTAGCTTAAATTATCTATTGCCATTAGTTTTGTACATCAGAATAATAAATACTTTGTACTCTTTGAGTTATATACCTCTTCATTTTCTCTAGTCATTCTTCATATCTTGCCTTACTCCTATCAGATTTTTCAAAATCTTGCTTATGCTCTCGTAATTCTGCTCTTAGTCCATCCTTTAACACATTATGGAATTGTTTTAAATCTGAATGTCATGGAAAGATTACATCCTCCACATTAACTTGAGCTAAATTTGCACTGGCTGGTATCATGTTTATAGCTTGGATTCACTGTATTTCTAATCCTCATTCTATATCTTCCTCTGGAGTCCAATTCAAAAAGATATGATTATCTTTTAGTTTCCATCATTTCATACCATAAGATTCTTCCAAGTCTGATAATTCTTCTAACTCATAGCTTGTATCTTCATCAGTCCAGATTACTACTTTTTTTACTTTCGCAATTCATGGAACTGTATGCGTTACTCATTGATCATCTGTATATGTTGTCTGTTCTCTTTCTACTTTATACTCTCTAGCTCATGCTTGTAGATCAGTAGTCCAATAAGTCCAGAAATAATCTTCCTGAGTAGTTACTATCATTCTGTAAACCTCAGAATATATCTCATTAAACTTAGTCAATGCTTTAGAGTAAGGATAGTTAGCTGTAGAAGTGTTTGTATCTTCATAGGCTTCTACAAATAGATCTTGTAATGTCATAGGCTCAATAATAAATAATAAGTTAAAATCTGACTATTTATTAAAGAGGGGAGGAGTTATCCTCCCATCTTATTTAAGACTATTGAGTCTCAGTTTCAGTCTCAGTTTCAGTCTCAGTTGGAGTAGGATTTAATCCAGATACTTCCATCTTGTAAAGTTGTTCAGCATTCTGGTCAAATACTTTTCCACCATGAGCGATTTGTCCTAAGATGTTGTAGTACATTCCAGCTTCAGCTTCAGTTACTTTAGCTTTGAATAATTGTCTTACATAGTTGTAACTCTTAGCTCTGAAAGCATATAAGTTACCTTTAGAAACTAGGTTAGATTCAAAGATAGAGAATCCAGCGAATTTACCTAACCATCATTCGATAGCAGCATCAGCAGCTACTTCAGTTCCACTTACTATTCCAGCTTGAGCGATTACAGCTGATGCAGCAGGAGATACAACTAAGATTCTGTTATCCATAGGTACTTCCTTTTCAGATAATTTAGTTCTAAGAGCCATAATCTTTTCAGCTACATTAGCAGCAGTAAGAGTAGATTCACTTACAACTTGTCCAGAATGAGCCAAGAAGAAAGCATCAAGCATAGTAATGATAGAGCTTTCTACAGCTGTATCCATTCCGTTCAAAAGATCTTGTAATCTGTTTCCTTTGATAGAGTATAGAGTTTGGATTTCTTCCAAATCTGAGAATTTTTCTCTGTACTGATGTAATTTATTAACTACTAGATCAGAGTGAGTTACAGTTCTATCAGAAGCTGTAATGTCAGCAATAGAAGTAGCTTTAATGTCTCCACTATTAAGAGCAGATACATCAGTCAAAGTAATTTTAGGAGAGATAGGTACTCTTACAGTATCTCCTCCAGCTTTGATTTGTCCCTCAAATTCGTAGTTAGCAAATCTCATGAAAGGTTTTTTAGGAGTATCGCTTAATTTTCTGCGAAGTTCAGCCTCCAAGATAAGTCTAATTTTATCAGTGTTTGCCATTTTAAATAGGTTTAAAAGAATTAAATAAGTAATTCTTCTCGCCTATTGTTTAGTCTAGTTCTGTTTTACTTTTGCTTTACCTGATTTAATATCTGCTTCTACTTTCAGATATTCTTCTCTAGGTAATAGCACAAGCTCATCATAAGTCCATTCTTTGACTTCTGGTTTAGGAGTAGCTACAGGCTTTACTGTTTCTTCTACTGGAGTTTCTACAATATCATCTATAGTTTTCTCCACTACTTTCTTTTTTTTAGTAGCCATACTTATGAATTAAAAGAATTAAATCTGCTTAATCTTTCAGCTTTCTATCCCCTTTGCTACTTCGTTATAAGCAGCTGGATTTTTCTCTGCTAGATCAGCAAGTTCATCGTACGAATATTCTGTTTTCTCGATATTCGTTGCCTTTTCTCTTCATGGATTAGGATTACTCGTACCTGCATCATGATAATCAGCTACTCTATAAGCCTGTTCCCATGTCAAGTTAGGATTAGCTTCACGGATGCTCTGAATTTCCTCAGGAATTTCATCAAATCCATGCCTGCTCTTAAAGGATACTTTCTCCTCAATAGATTTCTCTAATTCAGCTTTGTCTACATCGTCCCTAGCCTTTTCAGCTAGATCTTTCTGCTTAAAAGCTTCCTTAGCTTGCTTTTTCTTTTTGTCATACAGCTCTTTAGAGACATAGTTTTCTGCTACGTCATCCTTAGAGATGTAATTCTCAGATAGCTCATCTCTTGAGATAAAATCCTCTTCGTTGAAGTCCCTCTCGCTTCAATCATCATAAACGATTTTCGCCATGATTGTTTAGTTTACCAAATAAAAAGATGTTGATTAGTGGTCATCCTCCACCGTTATATCAGTTTGATTACTGATCCTTGTAAGGAGATAGTTTGGAATCTGTAAGAAGTCATCTATTAGCTCTAATTCTTTAAGCTCCAAATCTCTCTTGTTAAAGATGGGCTTACTCCTATCCTCATTGATTCATGATAGAATGCCAGCTTTTAGTTCTTCTTTTCTATCCTGTAGATAGCCATTGATAAGTCTCCAGAAGTCTGAGGTTAATCAGTCTTTTATCTTTCACTCATCATTCTTATTCAGTTGTTGGTATGTCATTTCATGTTGTAGGTCATAAAGCTACTGGTTGATTATTTTGTTGGTTTTGTTGGCTCATGTAATTACTTACTAATTGATTTTGACTTGCTCAAGTAGGTTGTCCCATTCACTGCATCATTGCCTCCTGATTTGCTTGTCAGCTCAATATCAAAGCTTGTTTTCTCCTCATTATTGCTCTTTGCTTTGCTTTAGTATCTAAAGCCTGCTGATAAACTTGGATATAGATCTTATGATTTTCATTCATATTTGTGATTTCTCCTACATCCTCATCGTTATTCAATAGCTCTAAGTCTGATACTGCTTTATCGTATTCTTCAGGATAGTCATATATTGAATCCACTAATTCATCATCCATTCACATTACCTTAGCAAAGTCTTTAGTAAGCACTATCTTTCAGAATGGATTAGCTTGCTCCATCAAAGGCTGATAACTAGCCATAAATGCAGCTTTATTAGCTTCTTCTTGCTCCCTCCTATCTATTTCAGTTACTAATTGTAAGTGTAAGTCTCTCTTTGTATCTAGATCCTTTCACATTACAGTGTATACTACACTTCATAATCAGTTATTTAGAGTAATATTTTTCTCTGAAGTCATCTTAAAGTTTTTCTGATAGCTCCTATACCAAAGCACATCCCAGTAAGTCTTTTCTCATCGTAGGAATACTTTAAATATAGTAGAGAGTCTAACATTCTGATTAGCTTGTAAGAGTTGACTCTGAGTAGCTGTAATAGTTCTTGCATATACTCAGATACTCTGCTCATCAAATCAGATTTCTTTTGTAGATTTCTGATCTATCATATTCTTTAGATTATATCCATCTCCAGTTCCTGAAGTCTGAGTCTGAATATTCTCTATTACTTTTCTATTCTCTAGATTTCACTTAGCTGGTACATATTTTCTTTTACCTAATTTCCTGTGTGCTAATTCTTTACCATCTACTACATCAGCATTATAGACAGTAATTCAGCTAAATGTCTCCTCATGCACCTTATCGATCAATAGATTCATGATTTTCTCTTCTGAATCCTGATTATCTTTAGCTAAGTCTCATACACATAATCCATAAGGATCATTCTTTTTAGGAAGTAACCAACTATGTACTACAGGACATGGAATAGTAGTAGGATCTTTTTTCTCTTCAGCTCTTACAGCTTCTACCTCTTCACATCTGATTAGTAAAGTTCTATCATTTGCCCACTCAGTAAGATACCATCTACCATTGAATTTAGTAAAGTGTCTATAAACTGAGTAACATTTAAGTGGAGATTTTACACTAGGAGAAATCCCATCTACTCCATATCAGTCAGCCCATACTTTGAGCTTTGAGTCATAGTCATTCTTTAACTTATCTTTTAATGCTTTTAGTTCTTTATCTGTCAGCATATATTCAGTATTATGATACAAGTCTGACAGCTCCTCTTCTGTAAGCTCTAATTCAAATCCATGAAAGTTAAATCCCTTTACTACATCGAAGTAAGGATCAGGAATCCAACACATAGGGGAGTAGAGCTTTTTCTTAGGAGATTCTGTAACCTTATTCCATCATTCATCGACTGCTAGATAGATTCCATAGTCACATTCATCCTCTATTTTCTTATAAGTGAATATCTGCTCATCCATTTCATCATAATCGAACTCTAACAAATGATTCCATGTCTTAGCGTATTCATTATCTCATCTTTTTCTTCCCTCTATCTTTACTAAAGGTCTGTTTTTATATAAACTTGATACAAAAAGATTCCTGTAAGTATACAGGCTCTTTGATTTTACTGTGTCTCAGTCTTTCATATCTTCTCAGTCTACATTGTAGGCTTTAAGATAATTAGCAAGGATTGGTCTTTTCTTCATGGCTACTTCAGCTCAAGCATCATATTCTTGAGCCACTTTAGTCTGGATCTCATCATAAGTCCATCCCTTGATCTTTTGCACCATCTTTTGAGTTGTGATATTGTTTACCATCTCTTTTATGTTATGTAAATTAAGATCGTGATTCTATGATTTTTCATCTCTGACTTGTTCAGTCATACATTTCGCTCACTACTGCTAGATACCTAAAGGCATCAGCACCATGCGAACTCCAATCGTGTTCAGGTCATTTAAAAGCCTGTCTCTTCTCATCTAGTTCTTTGTGATAATTCTTTAAGCATTTCCATCATCGTTCTGTCTTCTCTTTATCAAACCAACAATAAGGTAAGATAGCTCTTGCACTGTTTATTCAGTCTAATACTGAAAGCTTAGGAACAATCTGAATGTCATTAAATCAGTATTCATACATCTTCTCTTCTACTGTCTTTCAGGTTTGTAAGCTTCTAGCTTGTGCATCATGTGGAAGCCACATAGTTCAATACCTATATGGTTTGGCTTTTAGTGTTGCTACATAGTGAGATAATCATTCTCAGTTATTCTCATAATAATCTATAATTCTGATTTCTTTTCACATCCTCTGCCAAAACCATATCGCTGTACTGTCATTTATTCCTAAATCCCAAACAGTGAAGACATCTAAAGCTGGGTCATAAGGTAAAGTTCATCTCCTTCAGGCTTCTTCTAACTGTGTAAGTATCTCTGCATAATATGAGCCGTTTATTCAGGCATCAAATGAGCAGTAATACTCTTGTTGGAAGATAGCATCGCTACCATTCTTCTGAATTATCTCTTGCCTTTCATTCTCTAGTACATCCTTACTAATCGCTTTTGTATCATCTACTGTCTGAATTGATACCATCCAATCTTTATTCTCTCTAGCCATATCTAATAACTCCTTAGCATGATTATCTCATCTAGGAGTGAAATTAAATATCGCCCATCATCCATTCTCAGCTAGTATAGGTCTTAAGAAATCCCATACAGCTGGAGACTGTAATGAATACTCAGAGAACACAATACCGATAGGATTAGTTCAAACGATAGAGTCTACATTATCAGATCATATAATCTGAATGATACTTCAATTGATTAACTCCACTTTCATTTCTGTGTCGTTCTTTCTCTTAATGACCACAGATGGAATATGGTTAATTGTCTTCCATCCATCTTTATCTATTCAATCCCATGCAGCCTTTTTACCTTGTGAGTAAGTAGGGAATACATAGTAATAAATTCAGACTTCTTCCATTGCTTTTTTTACAATGATGTTGAAGCAAGTCTTATCTTTTCAAGCTCTACGATGTCGCACCATTATGATCCTTCTAACTCAGTCATCTATAGCTTGAAAGATAGGCAACTGATAATCTCTAGGCTCAAAATGGTAGGGGATAGTTATTTCTGTCATGACTTGTAGGAAACGATGTTAATGTTTAAATCGCCAGACTGCTCTACTTTGTCAGTAAATAGCTTGTTATACTTTCAAAGTTTCTCATAAGCACTGTTAGCATTAGATAAGTCTAGGATGTATTGTTCTTTTCAGTTCTTAATGACTTTTTGTTTTCACATTCAGATCAATGCTATTTCTTTAAGTCATGAAAGAACAAAGTCTACTCATACATCTATCTTCTCTACTTTCTTCTCTACCTTAGATGCTAAATATTCAACTACCTTAGTATTGCTTAGTAGCTTACATCAGTTTACTTCGCAAGTTTTCTGAGTTCATCAGTAGACTTTTCTATAAGCATCAGTAGCATTGAAAGTCTTTAAGTACTCTAGACAGAATAACTTTTGTTTTTCGTTTAGTTCTCTCTTCATGATGTTATGTGTCTCTATATAAACGGTTGGCATTATATACAATTTTTTTTATTTGGTGGATTTTTGTATTAAGAGAAAAAAAGAAATCTGAATGGTATGGAATTAAATGAGAAAAGGAGAGTGGCGACTCTCCGTTTCTACAATAGACTAAACAATGAAGAAGAACTACACTACATAAATCGTAGCTAGATGAATATACTCAAATTTTCAGAAATGGTGGATTTTTCTAGTCAGCTTTTTTCCATCTGTGTCTTAATGTTATTCTTAGCTCTAGCAATAATCCTATCTACTGTTGTATGATCACATCAATAAATAATAGAAATCTGTCTGGCTGTCAAAGGCTCTCATGTATACTCATATTCAAAATACAAATCTAGGATTAAGTTGTTTAATGCAGTTCTCTCATCTGGTCTAAAGTGTCTCTCAAGTCTGATTACATTCTCTATCTCATAACAGATAGTAGTTCCAAAAAAAGACTCTTTTTCATATAGTCTTCATCTCTTAAAAAATTGTCTTCTTTTGTTAGTCAGCATCAATTACTTAAATCTATATAATCAGTTTCCGTTCTCATCTTCTCATACAAACTCTACTAAATTATTCTCTTCTAGTTTCTCATCATCATCTTCTAGTTCATTGTAAATCTTTAGTAGTTGTTCTATCATTAAAAGGATTTTTTCTTTAGTCATCAATATATAAAGTTATTAAATAAATCTGGATACTATCTGGTTTAGTTCTTCATCATTCATGATTAGTTTATTTTCATTTAGGTTTTGGCTTCTAACCAATTCAGCTAACTTCATATCCCAATATGTTCTCATTGGGGATGGTGTATTAAACTTCTTATAGCTTTCTATCAATCTCTTAAAGTGTGAATAATCATGCCGTTCTAGGTGCTTTCATGATTTATGATAAAGCATCCAACTAAATCAGTATATAAACATCTTCCAAGCATACTCATTATCACAGGCTTTATGCCAAGTGGATGCTGTACCAACTGTTAGCTGTTTTCTTTTGTCTCGTGTATAGATAGCATCTCTACAGTAAGCGAACTTATCTATGTAAGAGTATAGACTTCATGTATAAGCAACATCTTCATATAACACTCAAGGTCATCCATATCATTCAGGAAATCTTGCCAGTCTAGCTACATCAGTTTTGACTATCTTATTCCATACTGCTACAAAGAATATATTTCATGTTGTAGATCTCTTCTCCATCATCTCATCAAAGGTATAGACTACAACAGCATCATCTTCTTTTTCTTTACAAGAGAGATACCATTCTTTTATTCAAGGCTGTTTACGAATAAGTGTCTGAGCTATAGCAATGTCAGTTCATTCAGATTTAGAAGTCTGAAATAATCTCTCATACATATACGGATGTGGTATGTCATCATTATCACAGAATGCGATATAATCTCATCTAGCCATATCTAGTCATCTATTCCTTGTTACTGCTACTCATTTATTTTCTTGATCTGCTACTGTTACACATCAGTATTCTTTTTCATACCGTTTAGCTATCTCTAGGGATTTGTCTGTACTTCAATCATTGATTAGGATAAGCTCTATATCTTCCATGCTACTACTTAGGATGGCATCGATAGTTCTACACATAAATAATTCTGAATTATATAGAGGTACTACTACAGATAAATTATAGTATCTACTATGTTCTCTTGGTGGCAGTTCTACTTCCTCCAATCATTCTCAAAGTTGTAAAAGTCTGTCTTCTCAAATCTTATCATAAGCTTTTACTCCTATATAATTCAAATCACATTCAGGTAACTCTATAATAGGGTCTTCCGATTCTGCTATCAGATTTCATGCACAGTATACTCTGTATAAATCATATATTCAGTCAGTTCTACAAGCTAGAGTAAATCAGTGATAGCCTTTAAGGATTGTATAGTCAAACTTCTCTAGCTCTTTTGCCTCTATTATTTTCTCTTCTTTGAATTGTTTAAATTCCAGATAATCTCATTCAGTATCATCTGTATTGATCCACACAAAATTTTGTGTCATAGCCATTTGTGTCATTTATTTTAGAAAAATAATATAAATCTGATTATTCTTACATTCTTGTCAGCATATTAAGCAATGTTTCATAGGTAAAAAGGTTAAAATAAAGCTGATTCTCTTGGCTGTGATAATCTCTTTTTCGCTATCTCTACATATTCAGGGTTTATCTCAATTCATATAAAGTTTCTATTTGTGTTTCTACAAGCTACTGCTGTCGTTCAACTTCATAAGTAGCAGTCTAATACAAGGTCTCATTCATTACTACTTATCTTTATAAATCTTTCTATCATTTCTAACGGCTTTACTGTCGGATGATTCCGTTTTCTATTCCCTATTGGATGCAATTCGTATGTAAAATAGTTTTCATATCCCAGCTTATGATTAAATGTAGTTCAGCTATCATGGATATAAACACAGTATTCTTTATCAAATAAGTAATGTGATTTACAGGCAGGGATGGGGTTAGGTTTTAACCACAATAGTATATCCCATTTATAGCCATATTTCTCTATTCGGTTTATATATGCTGGGAGTGTCGTTTTATTACAGAAGAAGTATCAATTAAACTTTTTCATTCATGCTCTTATAGTTTCTAACATCTCTTCAGGGGCAAATTCTAATCAAATTGTATTAGTAATTTCTTCTCATAATTTATTATCTGCTAGGCATCAACCTGCCGAAAGTTTTTTGGATGCAAATTGATATGGTGGATCTGTAACAACTAAATTTACATTGTTTAAGATGTCCCCCCCCCCTCAGTATTTCTATACAATCTCAGGTTATAATCTGGTTTGTCTCCATCTTATCTAAAAAGGTTTATAAATCTGAATATATGAGCAAGGACATCTACAGTTCGACCGTTTCACAGCATCTTATAACGTTGACTGTTGCTCACTCATTCGGTGTAATTATCTGGGAGCGTTTGTAATCTTTCACATTCTATCGGAGTAAGTTTTCTTATTCTTGTATTCTCCACCACCATTTGTCATCTATCACTCATAGGATTGGCAGGTAACGTATAAGATTTATCAGTTCTTATTCATCGATTATCTTTATCTCTATCTCAAACTTTCTGAATTATATAGTGGCTTGTCCTACTTATATTTCATTCGCTCGTTAATATCGTTCTACTTGGTTTCTCTATATCATCTGGAAACGGTATAGCTCATTCTCTGTACGTGTATTCATGTCAATTCTTTACTCTAGGGATAGTCTTCGCTCACTTCAGATACTTTACTTTCTCTAGTTGTTCATTGGTTAAATACAATGTACCCCCCCCTCGATTTTTACAACTTTCGGATCTTTATAATCTCTAGCACATAAGGTTGGGCATTTCTCTTTCCATCAGTATCAATCAAATTCTCTACTAGCTGGACAATGACTAACTCTGATTTTCTTCTCATGATTACCACCTCAAACAGTTGTAAGAGTAGCACATTTGTTATCTTTATCTTCTAACCTTTTCACTATATCGTATTTTCAATTCAGTATTCTTTCCCATCTATCTTTAGAGTAAAAATATTTTTCATCCACATTATCCTCTAAAATATCTTTAATCACTAATCATTTGTCTTCTGGTTGTGTAATGTTCGGAATATTTGTTCGATACAATCTCTTTCTCCTTTGTGCTGATACTAGACTACTATCTATCTCTATTGGTTGTACTCCTAAATATCAGCTGATTATATCTACTCGTTCTTTTCTCATCTTCACATTCTCTAGGAGAAAGTATTTAGGCTGACTTTCTTTAAGAATCCTCACATATTCAAAGAATAACTTACTACGTGGATCATCGAATGCTAACTGTTTTCATGCTACACTAAATCATTGACATGGGCTACCTCAGATCAACAAATCAATTCATTTGTAATCTGCTCAATTCACTCTAGTAACATCTCAAATCTGAATAATATCTGGGTGGTTTTTCATAGCGATTTGGATAGCGTATTTATCTATCTCACTTGCGTAGTATTTATCTATCGGTATTCATGCTCTAACTAGGGCTTCATATCCACAAGCCATTCAATCAAATAAACTCAGAATTTTCATCTACTTAAACAAAGAAATAAATCTGTACCACCAATTCCTGACTGGCTTAGGTTTAGGCATTCTTATCTTATTCTTTTTCATGGCTTCTTTTGAGGTGTAAATAGCTTCCTTTAAGACCATTCCCTTTCTAAGTCTATTATAGAAAGCTGAATAATTAACAGGTTGCTCTCAGATTTCTTGCATCTTGTTTATGTGTAAGTTCCAATAGTACCTTACATCTCAATACTTGTACTTTACTCTGCTCATTGCCTTACCTTTATGGATAAATAAGATACTTGTTTACATAGTTGGCTTATTGTCTCCTTATCCTCTTTAAGTTGTGATTTAAGTACATCTAGTTCTCTAGTTAGTTGCTTAATTTGTTTATCCTTTTCTTCTAGTTCCATATATTTCCTGTTGAGTGTAGCAGTGGCGATTCTTTCAGAATCAGTAACGTGTTTCATCGGTTTTTGTTTTAAAAAATAAAAAAGTCTGACTATGTTGTCAGTTTTGCCTTTTTATCCAGTATGAAAGCATACCAATTTAAGATATTTGCCTCGTATCGTGTCTGGTCGTAATCCACAAGTTCCTTATCATTCCATAACATCTCCTCTATTTCTTCTCAGTATTCTGCTACCATATTTTTATGGTAGTCCCTGTAGTTTCAATTCAGAATCACATTATCTCTGTGGCATTGTGGATGACAGTTTGTAATATCAAATCTGTATTTAAGATAATCCCTTGATCTATAATGTCAGTTTTCTGCCTCGTTCCATAGCATCCTTACTCAGCTAGTAAAGCATTTAACGTATCAGTAATCATCTGCATAGTATAGCCTGACATAATCAGAGAAAACTCTGTCTGCTAGGTCTTTTCGTTTTACCTTTCAGACTTTCTTTTTAGTGTATTTAGCTGCTCTTGGGATGTATTCGCCGAAAATAGCATACCGTATTTCAAGTTCCTGCTCATATCTCTCAATAAAATAGTCTAACGCTTTTTTGGTTTTGAATATCCCTCAGTATTTCTCTAAGTTAAGTTTTCTCATAAAACCAAAATGCCTAGAAATAAATCTAGGCTCTACCATTGTAACTCCACTACCTCTTATATATGGAATAACTTTTCATTTACAAGTCAAATTTAAGAAAACTTTTAGTTATCATAAAATATAATATTTGACTTGCTTTTGATTATTGACATATATATATAATATTATATAGGTGGAGTAAAAATTGGTAGAGTGTTTATACTGATTTTACTTTTTATTTTACATGACAATGAAAGAAAATTACATAGACTCTTACCTAGAATATCTACAATATTCTAGGGGATTTTCATATCGTACAGTTGAGGAATATAAAAAAGCTCTAACTAGATTTGATAATTACCTCAAGGACATAGATAAAACTATTAAAAATCCTACAGACATTGTACTAATGGATGCTCTCAAATTCTTCGAAAATTTATCTAAATCTTGATGGTGTGCAGCAAGTGTGGCTAATGCTTTGAAAAGCGTTAGAAGTTATCTAAAGTACTGCAGAAATATATTAGAGTTAGATGTGATTGATCCATACAAAATACCTTACCCCAAAAGCATCCATAAAGAAATCTGATTTTATTCTGAGGAGGACAAAAAACTAATACTTAACCTAGTTAATGAATGATTTTGATTAAGGAAAATTACTCAAATGAGAAATAGACTTTTAGTCTATATGTTTTTCCATACTGGATTGAGAATACATGAAATGGCAAAAATAAAGGTGTGAGAAATCTGAGAGAGTTTGCAGATTATTGGTAAGGGAGGTAAGAGAAGATTTGTATATCTAAGAAGAGAATTACTTGAGATGATTGATGAATATTTAAGCCAAAGGAAGAAAAAATCTGAATATCTATTCCCCAGTTGATTTAAGGAATGATGACATATCACTACAGATCAGATTAGGCATACTTTCAATAAGATGAGCAAAAAAGTCTGAATCCATATTCATGCCCATAAATTCAGACATACATTCGCTACTGATTTATTGCACGTTCCATGAGCAAATATATACAATGTATCGAAATTACTGGGGCATTCCAGTATTCTAACAACTCAAATATATCTATGAGTTTATAATTCAGAACTTAAAAATTTACAATTCTGATTAAATTTTTAATTTTGTCTTGAATTTATATATGACTTTTGTATAAAGTAGATGTTCAACGGTAATAAAGTCTAATTTAAAAAAATCCACAACCATTTCGGATAGTGGACATTAAACTTTAAGACCGATGGACAACATCGGTTTTTCTTTTAGTAACTCCACTAACTTACTAAAAGCTCTACCAATTAAAACCAGATGTTTGGGGTTTGGTAATAGCACTTGTACATATAGTGCTGTAGGTTAACACCAAACCCAACCTACAGCCATCTATATGAGCAGGTGCTTTTTAGTTTGAGAATAGAAGGCTGCTCATACAGTACAGTCTTTTATTTCTTAAACAAAAAAAGAATGGATGGCGAAAAAATGTTCCGATGATCTGTATTCTATGAGTTATGAATGGAATGCGATACGGCTGAAGAAAGAGCTGAGCTATGGCAAGCCATAATGGAGTATGGATTATTTGGGAAAGAGCCACCCAAAAAATTTAAAAGGGATTTTGTGAATATTAGGTTTATTCTGAACAAGAGTAAAAAAATCTCCTACTTAAGAAGTAAGGCATGAGAGCAACATGAATGAAACCAATATACACAGTGAGATGAAAAACGAAAACCCAATGATAAAGCACAAAAAAACCCTATGGAACAAATGGAACAAAATGGAACAAATGGAACGAAACAATTCTATTCTCTTTCTTATTCTAATTCTACTATAGATGTTACTAAGAAGAAATATTTAGAGTATGTATATTTAGAAGATATAGAGTATAAGAAGTTAGTAGAGTGGTATGGAAAGAATGTAGTGGATGAGATGATAGAGAAATTGAATAATCGGATATGAGAGAATCCAAAAGAAAAAAAAAGACAGAAAAAAAGCCACTACTTCACAATATTGAATTGGTTTAATAGAGATTGAGTCAAAAAACTTCCTGTCAAATCTGAGAACGAGAGCTGAGTGTATGAAAATCTGAGAGATCAAGATGTTTACTTACAAGAGCTAATCAAATGAAAGCAGAAATAACAGAAAAAGAAAGGCTTGAGAGGTTGATTCTTGCTTGATTGCTTACTGATTATGATAGCCTGATTGACTTTATGAAAATAGAGCCACAATACTTAGAAAGACCTTACAGTGAAATCTTGAAGGTTATGAAAGCTGAGCAGACATGAGATATAGCTATTCTTTGTAGCAAGAATAACAAGCTGAATGCTGATGAATTGTACGAATTAGCAAGCGAGGTAATCTACTCTAATCCATCAGATTTTGAAAAGTATGTAGAGGCTTTGAAGGATATGATTGATAGAGAAAAGCTAATCACAATCCTACAAAGCTCCATCTTGAATGTCAAATGATACGGTAGTTTGCGAGAGATATACTTGTCAATCCACAATGAGTTTTTGAAACTAGAATGAGAGACAGAGTCAAACTTAAAGGATTTACTCCAAGAGATTGTGAATGAATATGTCTGAGTGCAAGAGGTTAAGATAATCCCTACATGATACAGAGATTTAGATAATTTGATTGGCTGATTTGAGAAATGACAGGTAGTAGTAATAGGTGCTAGACCTTGAGTATGAAAGTCAATGGTAGCAATAAATCTGATGCTAAACAATGTGAAGATGTGAGAGAAGGTGGCTTTATTTAGTATGGAGATGCTGAATAAGCAAACGATGAGAAGGTTTTTATCTCTATGCTCCTGAGTGAGTGTGTGGAAATTAAAAAAGTGAGGTAGTTGAGAAGATGTGGAAAGAGTTAGTAAAGGGTGTGAGGAAATAGAAAAGTTAAAATGAAATATACACTTGATAGATAATGTAAGCTCAATCTCAGAGATAGAGTGAAAGATTAGATATTTTGCACATAAGAATGGTGTTAGTGTGGTATACATTGATTATCTACAGCTCATAAAAAATCCTGAAATAAAAAACAATCCTGTCGAGTTGATAACCAATATATCACAAAGATTAAAGCAATTAGCCTTGAGTCTTTGAATAACAATAGTGGAGCTTAGCCAACTAAACAGAGATGCAGACAGAACATACTCTAAGAAAGCTAGTCAACTAAGATGATCCTGAAGTATAGAGCAAGATGCTGACATGATATGGATACTAGATAAACAGGATGAGAACAGTGATAGGATACAGTTGTCAGTGCAGAAGTGTAGAGACTGAAGATTATGAGAGATAGAGCTACTACAAAAATCTGACATAATGCAAATAACAAATTTACCACCTAAACCATTCTAATGGATTACCTAGAGACATACGACTTCTATGCAACATCTAAGGATAATGCAGAGAAGAAAATGGATGCAGTTATCAGGAAACATTATTGGAAATACTGAAAGATGCTTAAAATTCAGAATCTCCGACTGATAAATCAGAATCTATGGAGATGTAATCTGACTTATTAAATTTAGTTCTTAACGAACAATAAACATGGAGAAATACAATAAAAGAGATGCACAAGGCAGACTTATTGACTGAATAATGATGGAAGTAGATGATGATAGAGTTTACTACCGAGTAGTAATCAATAGGGAACAAGTCTACTACGCATCCAATGAGGAAGAAGCCTTTGTTGTCTTAGCAGACTTATTGAAAGCAAGAGAAAATAGAAGACTACAGGAGGCTTTAGACAAACTTAACAATTAGTTTTATTCTTACCAACATACAATCATGAAAAAATTACTAAAATTACTCAATGAGTATGAAGAAAGCAGATGGTCAACTGTTGCTGAGGATTCGGAGGAATACCAAGCAGCTCCAACTTGGTTGGAACAAGATGGACATGTGCGACACTGTAACGCTAACAAAATAGCCTATGAAAAGGATACTTTTGATGCGTACGTGTTAAGTAAAGGATATGGATTTATCAGATGGCTAGTTAAGAAGTGATACACTACACTAGATCATTGAAACTGATTCGAGAATGCTGTCAGTGAAAAAACCTTGATAACAGTATGTGCTATATCGGATAATCCTATTCAAACACTTATACAATATTTATCTTAATTACAACCTATAACAATGAAAAAATCAAAAATCTTAGAAATCTGAAAGCCTAGAAAATGGGAATGACCACATGGAGATGTGTTCTATACTCCTCTCAAGTTAGAGAACTGAGAAAACATTACGCTAGGTAAAAAATCAGAATCAGCTTTCAACGTTTGAGACTTTGTTTGTTACGAAGTAGTTGAAGAATGAAAGAAATGGAAAGAAGTTAAAGAGAATCCATTTAAACCTAAAACTTATAACTCTGAAAGTACAAACGTTAGTGCTACTATTTGAATGGCAATGAAGATAGCTTTTGAACATCTCTACGATAAAACAAACTACAACGAAACTATAACACTAGCTACAAGAATATTCGAGGATGCTATGAGTATGTACGAGAATTATGGGAAGAAAGAAAATAAATCTGAAGAAGATAACGAAGAACAGAATTTGCCCTTCTAGTTCTCAGCTTACACAGTCAGAGTTAGCTCAGATGAGAGTAAACGAACTGTGTAGAAAGCTGAGACAGATGACACCACCTCCTAGTTGGATGGATCAATCAGAGGAGGGGATTAAGAGGTGGAGAAGTATGTAGCCAAAACCTAACATAAGAGGACTTTTAAATCTTATACTCAAACTAAATGGAAGATGAAATTACAATCCAAGATTACACTGATGTAATCCTACAGGATATGCCTATCGAGTTCTTTGACTTTACTTTCATCATGAACTCAGACTGAACTATGAAAGAATGTCAGTTTTTGGGAAGAAAAATAGATGAATTATTGGCTATATCCTTACGAACAATTAGGGAGAAATACATGAAGAAAACAAGACAGCATAAGATTGATAAGAAGAAACTAGAGAATCAACAAGCAGAAAGAGAAGCACGGGCTAAAAGTAAAGACCACTTACAAGAACACATAAGGAAGTCTGAAGCTAAACTTAGTGAGTATAAGAATGTGATACTAGCCTTCTGAAAGTTAGCTACTTGTAATTCTATAAGTAAATAACCATGGAACATATACGAGATGACAAAGTAAACGATGTAGAGTTCCGAAAAAAAGTATGTGAGAATAAAGAAATCATATACGAATCTCTACTAAGGAAATACAAGATACTAAAAGCTGATTATGAAAAGCTACAGGAGAAAGTAAAGAAATATGAATCGTTTTGAGATGTAAAACTTACTAAATGATTTAATCTTAAAGACTAACCATGCGAATCCGAATAACATATCAGATTTCTCATTTCATTTGTTGATACCCAAGATTCAGAAACAGATTTGAAAAAATGTACTGAAATTTACCAACACGTAGAGCGAAAAAGAAACTAAAAAGCATACGGTACTATCTAATCAATGATAATGAGAAAGAAGCACGGAAGTGTTATCAACAACTAGATAAAGAACTGCAAGACCACGCAGTCAACGTGGGATGATCTTAAATAGTTAAGCTACCGTATATGTAAGCGATACGAGTAGCTGGTTATGGCAGTCAACCAAAGACTTAAAAATAACCGAGTATGTTGGCAGTAACTCCCGACAGAAAATATTCTCTTTAAAAGTCCTGCATACTCTTCTTTATCAAGAAACTATTATCATGAGTTTATTAGCCTTGATTATGTGAGCTGTTTTATCAGGTAGTACCGTGATAGAATATGGGCATCAACCACTTGATATGCCTTATGTGGCACAAGTGTCTACTCCAACGATTCAACACCTCTGATTTGATTCTGGAGATGATAGACAAGCTATTATTCAGAAAGCATATAAAATCTGATGACTAGACTTTGTTGTGATGATAGAATGCGAAAATGGTAGTCGAGATATGTATGCCGTATCAAAAACCAATGATTATTGAATTTGTCAGCTTAACTATAGATACAATTCAGACTTTATAAATTCTGACAAGTTTAATGATGTAAATAAGCAATTAGAGTATTGTTATGAGAAATGGAAGATAAATCCTAAGCTATGGTATTGACCAGATAGGAAAATTAAATGAGTTAAATGTAGTAAGTATGTTTTAAATAGATTCTTAATAAGATGAGAAAACTGATTCTAATTATTGTGATCATGATATTGATAATGATAATTCGTTGGAATTATGCGTTATCAGTAAGCTAAAAATCTGATTGGAGTGGGGTTGCCGTTAAAGTTCCTCAGTCTACGTTCCTATATCCGAGAGGAGTAGGGGGTTTAACTAATTACCTTTCATGGCGTAGCCGTGTGCCACCTCACATGAACTATATAAAACAATGAACGACATAAAAACTCATAAAGTTGGACTAGGGATTAGGTGGAATCCCTTTATAATCAGACTTTTATATTATTTACCTAAAGGGAATGAAAAAAGAAAAATCTGAATTAGAAGAAAGAAAGAGAATAGCTGAACTTATGAATAAACTATGAAAGTACCGACCAAATATAAAAGTAGAAGAACGAATGGCCTGTGATGATGTATACCTTGATGTACTAGATTTGGCAATAAAAACTAAAGAATACTTTAGTAAGTAATCAGATTTATTTATTTAATTTTATGACCGATGGAAAAGAAAGAAAAGAAATCTGAACTACTACCAATACAACGATTTTGATTATGATTTGGAGTATGAGTTGTGTTTGCTTGTTTGATTATATAATCAGATTTATTTATTTAATTTTATAGCGATGGTACTAATATTTCATCCTAGTTGTATAACTTATGACAATTCAATATCTAAAACTTGGGAACAATACAGGAAAAGAAAGAAAAAAAATCTGAATGTGAAAGAATTTAGGAAAGCTGTCTGAATGCCAGAGAAATGAAATTGGATTGTAGGATGACAAACTGTGAATTTTAATTGAGAGAGGCGAATAGGAAACTTTGCTTGATTTGATATACATACTAAAGACTAATCAAATTTATTATAGACTGTTTTAATTATTTTATAAATTAAATATGCCAGAAAAAGAAATCTGAAAGCTATTGGAGTTGCTTAAATATGAAAAGAAGAAATAAAAATCTGAACGAAAAAAGAGATTATGTCCATAACCTCTTTCCTCGCAAATATTTTGTTGACGTTTTTTACGTCTAAAATATACAATTTTATTCCTTAATTACAAGCTAAAATGGATAAACTATTAAACTTATTGTCAGAATTTTATTGAGAAAACTGGAAATTCTCTAATGAAAACTGACTTTTAACAATGACAAACTGAGTTGAAAATCTAAGTGGTGCTTATGCTCAGACTTATATTATTTCTTTAAAAGGTGGTTTCATTCAACGGCTAGTAGAACAAGATAAGATAGACATAAGCAAATTAGATAAAGAAGAAAAAAATCAGAATATAGATATTTGTATCTATAAGAAATTAAGTAGAGATGAAGAAAATACTGAACGATTAC
>Ga0265298_10001264_pt1 | contig 37386 bp, 36 predicted proteins | sample AusTroGonzalo_MG_3_FD_193486 | JGI IMG/M metagenome (GOLD analysis project Ga0265298, IMG submission 193486) | Bovine rumen microbial communities from tropical cattle in Woodstock, Queensland, Australia - Gonzalo_01 | ecosystem: Host-associated > Mammals > Digestive system > Stomach > Rumen ...
CAAGATGGCAGGGGCCGCCTTGAAGTCCATATCGGCTACCCAGAGGGGAATCATATCGTGAAGGGTGACAGGTGACGGGTGAAGGGAGGATGGTATTTCATCCCATTTCACGCAACCTGTGCCGCGCCTGTTTATGATTTCGTCAAAATTGTATTTCATTTTTCTATTCTCCCTTCACCTTTCACCCTTCACCTCTATTATACAGTTATTCGGTTCCTTCACGAACTCATCAATGGTGATGGAGCCGATGCTGTCGGCCACGATATGTCCGCTAGTGGGGTTCTTGATATTCTCTATATGTCCACGGATGTCGGCCTCTACCGTGCTATATTCAAACACACGGTCGCAGGCTTTGTCGAAGGTGCAGTTCTCGAGAACCAGCTGGTCGGCATAGCACAACAGCTGCTCGCCAATCAGGTGACAGTTTACCAGACGCACGTTCTTAGAGTGCCAAGCCAGGTATTCGCCGTCGAGCACGGAGTCGTAGATAGTCACGTTCTCACACTCCCAGAAGGAGTCCTTGGTTACAATCTTGGCATTGCGCAGTTCTACGTTCTTGCAATATTGAAATACGTATTTTGAATCACTCTGCAGACCGTCAATCTTCACATTGTCGCAGAACATAAACGGATAGGTGCCCTCATGGAGGGTTAGGTTCTTGGCCTCGATATTCTGACAGCGCCAGAATGTCTCGTCGGCATCATTGATAATGACGTTCTCCAGACGGATATCGTGCATCTCACGGAACATCTTTGGTCCGTCAATCTTTGTATCCGTCATTTCCAGATGGTCGCTATACCACAAAGCAGAGCGTGCCCCTGCATCAAACTGACAGTGGCTAATCTTAAAACCGTGTACATGCCAGAAGGGGTATTTACCCCAGAAATGGCAATTGTATGCTTCAATATCTGAGCATTCCTTGATAGCGCTTTCACCCTCGCCTATGGTTATCTGTTCCAGTCGTAAATGATGTTCTCCGAAAAGGGGACGCTCGCCCTCAAAATGCTGATTTTTTATTGTCTTCATAATTAGTATGTTGGTTTCAGAGTACAAAATTACAAAAAAAACTGAAGAATCAATGGCCAATTCTCATTTATTTCGTATCTTTGCTCTCACAACAGAATAATCTATAGAAAAGCTTATGAAAAAGAAGATCGTTGTTCTGACAGGTGCTGGCATGTCGGTAGAGAGCGGACTGCGTACTTTCCGTGATGCAGATGGGTTATGGGAGGAATATCCTGTGCAGCAGGTGGCTACCCACGAAGGATGGGAGGCCGACCCCACGCTGGTAACAAACTTCTATAACATGCTACGTAAGAAATGCTGGGGTGTGAAACCCAACGAGGGTCATAAACTCGTAGCGGCATTAGAGGATAAATATGATGTGACGGTGGTGACACAGAATGTGGATAATCTGCATGAGCAGGCTGGCTCGTCAAAGGTAATCCACCTGCACGGCGAACTGATGAAGGTCTGTTCGAGTCGTGATGTGGATAATCCTTACTTCCAGCAGACGCTGACACCAGATAACTGTGAGATAGCACCAGGCACAAAGGCTGGCGATGGCTCGCTACTACGCCCCTTTATTGTATTCTTTGGTGAGGCTGTGCCCATGATATCTGTTGCAGCGGAGGAGGCTCAGAAGGCTGACATCTTTATTATCATCGGTACCAGTCTCAATGTTTATCCTGCTGCAGGACTGGTTCACTATGTGCGCCCTGGTGTGCCCATCTATCTGATTGACCCCAACCCCGTGAGTGCAGGTGATGGTGTGAAGCAAATACAGAAAGGTGCTAGCGAGGGTATGCGTGAACTATGCTCGCAACTTCTGTAAACCATGTATAAGCATCTTTATCTTGGACGAATACAGCACCAGTTGCTTCTGTGTTAAGATATAACAAAAAGATGATAAGAGTAGAAAAATACAAAAAAAAATAGTAAATTTGCAGGCAAAATTTATTAAATCATTCTATGAACAAAACAGTGTATCTCGGCATGATAGCCGATATCATGCATCCGGGACTGATTAACATCATTAACGAAGGAGCCAAATATGGTGACCTGATAATAGGCTTGTTTACTGACAAGGCTATTGCACAACATAAACGCCTGCCATATCTAACTTATGAACAGCGTAAGAATGTGGTCGAGAATATTAAGGGCGTAAGCCGCGTTGTTCCTCAAGACGAATGGAGCTATGCGGAGAATCTTCGCAAACTGAGACCCGACTATATGATTCATGGTGACGACTGGCAGCAAGGACCTGATCAGGAATTGCGCGCAGAGGCTATCAGCGTAATGAAAGAGTGGAACGGTGAAGTTATTGAAATACCCTATACGAAAGGTATCGAGTCTTCATCGCTTGACAAGGAAATCAAGAAGATAGGAACAACACCTGATGTCCGTTTGAAGTCACTTCGTCGACTGATAGATGCCAAGGATGTGGTACGTATCTTAGAGGTACACGATGGTCTGTCTGGTCTTATCTGTGAGAACCTGGAGATTAAAAATGGTCTTAATACCGAGAGTTTCGACGGTATGTGGAGCAGTTCTCTGACCGATTCAACCTCAAAGGGTAAGCCCGATATTGAGGCAGTAGACCTGACCACCCGTATGCAAGACTTGACCAATATACTGGAGTGCACCACGAAACCCATTATCTACGATGGTGACACAGGTGGCAAATTGGAACATTTTGTCTTTACTGTTCGCACGTTGGAACGCAACGGTATCTCTTCCGTTATCATTGAGGACAAGGTGGGACTGAAGAAAAACTCGCTCTTCGGCACCGATGCCATCCAGACACAGGATACTATAGAGCATTTCTGCGAGAAGATACGTGCAGGCAAGAACGCTCAGGTGACCAAGGACTTCATGATTATTGCCCGCTGCGAGAGCCTTATCGCTGGCAAGAGCGTTGACGATGCATTGGAGCGCTGCTGTGCATACGTAGAGCAGGGCGGTGCTGATGGTATTATGATTCACTCAAAGGAGAAGACTGGTGAGGATATCCGTGAGTTCTGTCAGCGTTTCCACGAGAAGCACCCCTTCATACCCATTGTGGCCGTACCAACGACCTATAACCATCTGCGTGAAGAAGAGTTGGCACAGTGGGGTATTAAAGTTGTCATTTATGCCAACCACATGCTGCGTGCTGCCTATCCCGCTATGGTCAAGGTGGCCTCAAGCATTTTGGAGAACCATCGTTCTTATGATGCCAACGACCTGTGTATGCCCATCAAACAGATTCTTGAACTTATCCCTGGAACAAAATGATAGACGTAAAAGACGCTTACGAAGCACTTATAGCAAGCGGCATCGACATGTTTACAGGCGTGCCCGACTCGCTTCTGAAGAATATCTGTGCCTACATTACTGACACGGCACCCCGCGAAAAACATATCATCGCTGCCAATGAAGGTAATGCCATAGGTATTGCCGCAGGCCACTATCTGGCTACAGGCAAACCAGCGCTGGTATATATGCAGAACTCTGGCTTGGGCAATACGGTGAACCCACTGCTGTCGCTGGCCGACGAGAAGGTGTACAGCATCCCTATGGTTCTCATGATAGGATGGCGCGGTGAGCCTGGTGTTCATGATGAGCCTCAGCACGTAAAGCAGGGTGAGGTCACGCTGGCACTGCTCGATGCCATGCAGATTCCCTACGTCATCCTGGAGGATGTGAACCAAATCAATACGCAGGTAGCTTTATCTTTGCAGCGTAAAGCCCCTACGGCTATCGTTATTCGCAAGGGTACTTTTGGTAGCTATAAATTGAAAAATGCGCGTAGCAATGACAACCCGCTGAGTCGCGAAGATGCCATGAAACTGGTGGTCGATCATCTGAAAAACGACGATGTCATCGTATCTACCACAGGAAAACTGTCACGCGAACTCTTTGAATACCGCGAGGCTAAGCATCAGGGACATGGACATGATTTCCTTACTGTAGGTTCCATGGGCCATAGCAGTAGCATTGCACTGGGCATTGCACTGGAGAAGCCCCAGCGTCGTATATTCTGTTTCGATGGCGATGGCGCTTTCATCATGCACACTGGTGCCCTGGGCATTGTGGCAAGCATGAAGCCCACCAACTTCTTCCATATCCTTTTTAATAATAATGCGCACGAGAGCGTGGGTGGTCAGCCCACCATCGGCTACGAACTCGATGCCGTCAGCATGGCTAAGGCCTGTGGCTATGAGCATGCTTTCAGAGCAACTACTCAGCAAGAGATGATTGATGCACTGAAGCAGTTGGAGAATATGGAAGGTCCGGTACTCTTGGAACTTCGTGTAAAGATTGACTCTCGCGATGACCTTGGGCGTCCTACCACTACACCTATTGAGAACAAAGACGCATTCATGGAGGAACTTGGCGCATGATTAAAACAGCAGTGATCATGGCAGCGGGTATGGGTACCCGTTTTGGCAGTATGACAGAAGAGCGTCCCAAAGGCTTCATTGAGGCAGGAGGGAAAGCAATGGTGGTGCGTTCTATTGAGACGCTTATCAGTTGCGGTATTGAGCGTATCATAATTGGTACGGGATATCTGCGTGAGGCTTATGAGGAGCTGGCTAAGCAATATCCACAGATTGAGTGCTGTTTCAGTCCGCGCTATGCCGAGACGAATAGTATGTACACACTGTATAACTGCAGGGAGATGATAGGCAATGAGGACTTCTTGTTGCTTGAGAGTGACCTCGTCTTTGAACGCCGTGCTATTACGGCCCTCCAGACATGCCCCCATCCTGATGTGATGCTGATAACCCCAGTCACGAAGTTTCAGGACCAATACTATGTAGAGAGCGATGAAAAGGGCATTTTAACCAATTGCTCGGTCCATAAAGAAGAACTGCATTACAAAGGTGAACTGGTTGGCATCCATAAACTGTCAGCTGATTTCTACCAGAAGATGTGTGCCGACTATGAGCAGAAAGTTGTCCAGCAGCCCAAACTGGGATATGAATACGAACTGCTTTATATGTCACAGCACATCCAGCCTGTTTACGTGCTCTGCGAAGAAGGACTGAAATGGTATGAAATTGACGATATCGACGATTTGAAATTTGCAGAAGAAAACATCATCAAATACTTATGAATATCAAGAGAAATGTCCTGTTGAACCCAGGACCAGCTACTACTACTGATACAGTGAAAATGGCACAAGTAGTGCCTGACATCTGTCCGCGTGAAAAGGAGTTTGCCGGTATGATGAAACAGTTGCGTGCCGATTTGTTGCGCGTGGCTCATGCCCCTGCAGAAAAATTTACTTCGGTGCTGTTTTGTGGTTCAGGCACCATCAATATTGACATCTGCTTGAACTCACTGCTGCCTGAAGGCAAAAAGGTATTAGTGGTCAACAACGGTGCCTACAGTAGTCGTGCCGTAGAGGTGTGTCAGTATTACGGTCTGCCACACATTGACTTGAAGTCGTCGGTATTTGACCAGCCCGATCTTGACCAAGTGAAAAAGGCATTGGATGAAAATCCTGATGTAGCTGTTGTCTATACTACTCATCACGAGACAGGTACTGGCATATTGAACCCAATCCGTGAAATTGGAGCATTGGCGCATCAGCATGGTGCCATCTTCGTGGTTGATACCACCTCATCGCTAGGCATGATACCATTCGATATGGTACAGGACAACGTGGACTTCTGTATGGCTTCTGCCCAAAAGGGACTGATGGCCATGACTGGTTTGTCATTTATTATTGGTAACGAGGCTGAAATCCGTAAGAGTAAGGACTATCCTAAGCGCTCGTACTACTGCAATCTCTATCTGCAGTACGATTTCTTTGAGCGTACCGGTGAGATGCACTTCACGCCTCCCGTGCAGACTATATATGCCACGATGCAGGCCCTGAAGGAATATTTTGAAGCGGGCGAGACGGAAAAGTTTGCCCGTCACCATCGTGTTATAGAAGCCATCCATCAGGGACTGGCAGATATGGGACTGCGTGAGGTGATTCGTCGCGACATTCAGTCGGGACTGGTGGCCAGCGTGCTTTATCCAAACGATGCAAACTGGGACTTTGAGCGTGTACATGATTACTGCTATGAACATGGCTTTACAATTTATCCTGGTAAGATATCTACCACCAACACCTTCCGTCTGTGTTCCCTCGGAACGATTGATACACCTGATATTGAGGCTTTCTTCAAGGTGCTGAAAGAAGCCTTCGAGAAGAATGGCATTCAGATTCCTGCGAAATACGATTAATAACGATGTACGACTATCTCATTGTCGGTGCTGGACTCTTCGGAGCTACCTTTGCCTATAAGGCTCACCAGCAGGGAAAACGCTGTCTGGTCATTGACAAACGTCCACACCTGGGGGGCAATGTCTATTGTGAACAGATAGAAGGTATTAACGTACATAAATACGGTGCGCATATTTTCCATACGTCTAATAAAGAGGTGTGGGATTTTGTGAATAATATCGTACCGTTTAATCGCTACACGAACTCGCCCGTAGCCAACTATCAGGGACGGCTCTACAACCTGCCGTTTAATATGAACACCTTCTATCAGATGTGGGGTGTAACCACACCTGAGGAGGCGCAGCGGGTGATTGAAGCGCAGAAGCAGGAGGCACAACACCAGTTGAACGGTGGAGAGCCAAGTAATCTGGAGGAACAGGCGCTGACGCTTGTAGGTCGTGATATCTACGAAAAGCTTATCAAAGGTTACACCGAGAAACAATGGGGACGTCCGTGTAAGGAGCTGCCGGCATTCATCATCAAACGATTGCCCGTTCGTATGGTATTCGATAATAACTATTTTAATGATAGCTATCAAGGTATTCCTATTGGCGGATATAATAAGTTGATTGACGGATTGTTGGAGGGTGTGGAGACACGTACCAACACGGATTTCTTTGCTGACAGAAACTATTGGGAAGGAGTAGCCGAGAAGATTGTGTTCACAGGAAAGATTGATGAGTTCTTTGATTATCGTTTCGGACAGTTGGAGTATCGTACAGTGAACTTTGAACAGCAGACTCTAGACACACCAAACTATCAAGGTAATGCCGTGGTGAACTATACGGAGGCTCAGGTACCCTACACCCGCATTATAGAACATAAGCATTTCGAGATGTTCGGACAGCAGGTCTATGATGTGCCCCGTACAGTGATTTCACGTGAATACAGCATGGAATGGAAATCAGGTATGGAACCTTATTATCCGATTAATGATGAGCGTAATAACCAGTTGGCAGAACAGTATAGGCAATTGGCTCATGACTGTCCGAATGTGATCTTTGGCGGACGGTTAGCGGAATATCGATACTACGACATGGCACCCATCGTAGAGAAGGTGCTGAAAATGAAGATAGAATAAGAATGAAAAGGTATAAAGGAAAAGATACGACCATCAAATGATGATCGTATCTTTTTTATTGTAGAAATCACTAATAACATCAACAAAGGCTGCTGAGGTCTGTTCGTCAACATAAGCTGCCGTGGTGCCCGTTTGGATGGCACGCTTGAAAACAACCAGCATGTAGCGGATGCCCTCACCATCGAGTTGATAGAAGTAGCGACGGTTGTCGGCAGGATTCTCGTAGCGCACCTCAAAATAGTCGGTCTTCCACCAAGGGGCTGGTACATAGATATAGCCTTTAGTACCAGAAATGACCAACTCGCCTTCTGATTTCACGCCCTGACCTACTTTCAATGAGGCAACGGCATGAGGGTAAACGAATGCTATCTTTGTGAAGGTATCGAAATCGCTTGTGCCCTCCATCAGGTGAGTGGTAATCATCTTGCTGTTGTAATTGGTGCCTAACAGTTGGAAGATGGGCAGCAAGGCCGTAGGTCCCCAAGCTCCGATACTGTTCCAAAGATACTTCATGTCACGCTCGTCGCTCATCTCCAGATTCGTCATACTGGTGCATGTGGCATCAACTGACATCACCTGACCGATAGCACCACTCTTTGCCAACAGAATTAGGCGAGAATAAGCCATGGCGTAAGCCGTCTTCAGGGAGTCGAAAAGCAGACAGTTGTGGACTTTTGCCAACTGGCGTAGTTCTGAGAGTTGCTCAGGGGCAATGACGATAGGCGACTCGCACATCACATGACACCCCCTTTCCAACGCTTTGCGGATATGCTCGTAGTGGCAGCGCGGATTAGAGATGATATAGACGGCATCACTATTATTGAGCAGTTCTTCATACTGATCCATCGGCAGGCATTGCGCCTTCAGGGCATCAGAGAGTAAGCGCGAGTTCTCGCTACACACACCACTGATAGCCAGTCCGTTGACATATTGGCTCTCGCGCGCGAACTTATTCAATATGGGCGACTCGCCTACCAACCCCAGTCGTACGCTATGTTCTTTGGAACGGAGCTCTGTACTGGAGATACCCTCGGTGCGATCCAGATAGACCACCTGACAGAACTCTTTGAGGTAGTCGAACTTACCCTTCCAGTCGCTGCCAATGGCAAAGATATCCACGCCAAAGCGACGGATGTCGTCAATCTTCTGTCCTTCGTATTCCTCAACGATAATCTCATCGGCAATACCCGTGGCACGTACAGCCTCAATACGCTCTATCAACGACTGCTCTACGTTCAGTTTTCCGCGAGCCATGTCGAAACCATCGGCTGTGACTCCAACAATGAGGTAGTCGCCTAAGGCTTTGGCCCGCTCAAGCAGACGGATATGCCCATAGTGCAACAGGTCGTAGGTGCCATATGTAATGACTTTCTTCATTTGATGAGTCCTCTTTTTTGCATATCAAGCATGGCATTCACCAGCGTAGTGTTGTCGTCGGTAGTCAGTGCACCGAGGTGTCCTACACGGAACACACGGTCGCGCAAATCACCACCATTAGGACATATCCATATCTGGTATTCATCTTTCAAGATAGTGAAGATGTCATAAGCCGATGTGTTCTTAGGATGAAGAGCTGTTACACCATTCTGAGGCGAGGTGGTAAACATCTCGAAGGGTAGCACAGCCACTTTCTGACGGAAGTCCTGTGAGAGAACCTTCATGCGTTTCAGTTCACTCTCTACACCTCCTGCTGCCTCAACATCGCGCAGGCGCTGATTGATTTGCAGCAGGGTACCTACTGCAGGTGTGAAGGGTGTCTGTCCGCGCTCGCCATTCTTCAATGCTAACTTCAAATCCAAGTACATGGATACGGAATGATGATTTTCAACACGTTCTAAAGCACGGGGCGATAGGACGATGAGTGAGATACCTGGAGGACAGGCCAGCGCTTTCTGTGAACCAGTAATCATGACGTCGGCTCCTAATGCCTCCATATCGAACGGGTCAGCCATGAACGTACTGATGGCGTCAACTATGAGTAACAAGCCATTCTCGCGACAGAAACGGCTAATCATCGGCATATCATATAGCACACCAGTTGATGTCTCACCCATGTTGACCAGAAAGGCTGTATAGCCTTGGTTGGCAAGTGGGGCCAAATGTTCTTCTGTCAATGGTTGGCCGTACTCAAGACTTATTTCGTGATGAGGTATTTGGTGAAGCTGTAGTAACTCAACAAAACGGTGACCAAAAGAGCCACCATTCACCACAATGGCTTTATCGGCAGTTGAAAGAACATTCATGACCGTGGCTTCCATAGACCCTGTGCCAGAAGTGGTCATAAAACAGACACGGCTTCCTTTGGGGGCATGGGTGAACTGGAGCATCAGACGTTCGTTCTGAAACATCACCTCAGAGAATTCTGGAGTACGGAAATAAGGTACCTGCTCACTGCCAATAGCACGCACGGCTTCGCTTGACATCACAGGTCCAACAGTAAAATTCAGCATTTTTATTCTATCTCTTGTATTTTCTTTGCAAAAATACAAAACTTTTTCGAACAGAGCGTCATATCTATAAAAAAATGATTAACTTTGCAGAAAAATAAACAATTGCCATGCATAAGATACGGGAAAAACAAGGTTACGAACTCGATGAACAGCTACAAGAACTCTGGCAGGTACAACTGGATCTGCTGGAGAGATTTATAGATGTGTGTCAACGGCATAATCTGCGTTGCTGGATAGATGGCGGTTCGCTGCTTGGAGCCGTACGCCATAAAGGATTCATTCCTTGGGATGATGATGTGGATGTGGCAATGATGCGTGACGACTATGACCGTTTGCTGGAAATAGCGCCTGAGGAGTTCCAGCATCCGTTCTTTTATCAGACAGCCTATACGGATACGGACTACTATCGTAGCCATGCACAGTTACGCATGGACGGTACGACGTGTATTCGTCCCAGCGACTGTTTTCAACCATTTCATCAGGGTATTTTCATTGATGTATTTCCTATGGAAGGTGTACCCGAAAATCTTGAAGAGGCAAATGATGCTGTCAAGAAAGGTAAGCGTATCCTGCGTTTCCTGAAAGCCAAGAATACTAATATCCTTTATTCAGGAAGACTGGGACTCGTTTTCCGCAAGATAAAGGCGAAACAAGCCGTAAAGAAACGTGGATGGGCAACGATCTTCAAGGAAGCAGAGGACTGGTTTCGCAAGTTTCCTGTGGCCAACTACGAACAGGTTGGCGCTCTGTGTTTCAGTGGTACACAACTCGTTTACCCGAAAGCCATTTATGACGAAACCGTGTGGCTTGACTTTGAAGATTTGAAAGTACCAGCACCTGCAGGATGGGATGTGTATCTGCGAACGCAATATGGCGATAATTACATGACGCCGATGAGAGACAATACACTCCATGGAAATCTGGTTGTTGATGCCCATCGTGACTATCGTGAGGTGTTGCCAGAGGTGCAGAAGGAATACAGCAGCTCGCTGTTTAAACGATTAATGAAAAAGATTAAGAAATGAAGATACTGCTTTTTTGCGAAAATAAGTATGCTGTAGATATCGTACGCCCACTACAGGATGAGGCTGATCGCCAAGGAGGTCATGAAGTGCTGTGGTATGTACACAAGAAAAAGATTCCAGAGTTCCCATTAAGAAACGAAGTGCGTTGGACGAACTCTATTCAGGAAGCTTATGATTTTCATCCTGATGCGGTGTTTGCCCCTGGTAATATCGTGCCTTATTACCTAAGTGGTGTAAAGTGCAGTATATTCCATGGTTATGCTGCTGAGAAGCGTGACCAGTTCCGTATCCGCAATTATTATGATATGTATATGACCCAAGGTCCTTATTTCACGCAGGAGTTTCTGAAACTTCAGGAAACGTATAAAGACTTTGAGGTAGTGGAGACGGGATGGACCCGTCAGGACTGGATAGCACGTCATCGCCATGATTTTGAGGAAGAGCGTAAAGCTTTGCTTTGGAATAATGGTTGCGATAAAATGGTGTTGTATGCGCCAACATTCTCTCCTAAGCTCTCGTCACTACCCAAGATAAAAGACGACCTTATCAGACTGCTGACGAAAAAGGATATCTTGCTGCTTATAAAACTGCATCCGCTGACACAAAAAGCATGGGTGAATGAGTATAAACAGTTGGCAGAGAACTATTCAAACGTCATCTTTGAGGATGACTTTGCTGTGACAAAATATATGCTGATGGCCGATGTGATGATTAGTGATACGTCATCTACTATTTATGAGATGCTTTTGCTTGATAAACCCGTCATCACCCTTGATACCGTTAGTCAGGATCCCTATTGGAAAAATATCAATGATGCCTCGCAGCTTATCTCTGCTTATGACGAGGTATTCAATAACAAGGAACTGACGGAAAAACGTCAATGGATTATCAGCAACTATGACCCCTACACAGATGGTCGTTGCGCAGAGCGTATGCTGACTGCCGTCAGTGAATATATTAAGCGCCACGGTGTGCCTGAAAAACGCAAGCTCAACCTGTGGCGCAAATATGTTAGTATTAAGACTTTCGGACGTGTGAAGTAGTCTTCAAATCAGTATTATTTCTTCTGTTCTGAGACATACTCCCTCCATGGCTTATTCAAGTCAAGGAAACGATAATTTTGTGGTGGAATCTCACTGGGAATCTCCATGTAGTTGCCATATAGATGAGTCAGATACTCATGAGGCTTTGCCACCCCCATCAGCATACATCCGTTGAACTCCACAGGGACGGGCTCCCCATACCACTCCTTGGGCATAGCGCCCTTTTCCGGCCGATAGTCATGATCGGCAATGAGCGGTGTGTTTTCAATGCGCCATTGGCGGCGCACATCATCAAGTTTGCGATGTACCAATGCAGGACTGAGCAGTTTACGCAACAGCAATGTCAGCATACTACGTAGTCCACGACCATGCTTATAGGGATCGGTATGCGTAAAGTAGAGCATCTTCCACCAGAACTTATAACGTTTATAGTGGCTGCGACGGGAGCTGCAATCCTCTACCATGCCGTCTAAAGGAAAGAGGTCTATAGGCAGACCACCCACAAAATCGTAACTGCGGTGCATTCTGTAGGTAGATCCTGTCTCCTGTACACGGGCAAAGGGATAAGGATAGCCTGCGGTACGTCCACCGCTTACAACCTCATAGCCCTCAGGCATCCACTCGTCAGCATGTGCAAGCAGTTTTTCGTAATCATCGCGTGGCATACCCACATCGGCATCATCGTCCCAGGGTATAAAACCACCATGACGTACAGCTCCCAGCATTGTACCGCAAAGCAGATAGTAAGTCAGTCCATGATCCTTGCATACGCGGTCAATGACTTTCAGTATCTTGAGCAGACGAGCCTGTACCTCTTTTGTTTCTGTATTCACACGGTCACCATGTAGTGCCAGCGCCTGTTCATTTGGATTGTAATTGGTTTCCATATCTTAAGAAATGTAATTTCGTACGTAGTTTATAATAATTTTGAGAGAAAGTATAATTGAAAAAATTACGCCAGTCAAGTCCGCTCTTACAAGGCTGAATACTTACTTGCTGCTTGGGCGCATTAGGATTCAACTGGTCGCATAGACAGGCTGTGTACTCGAACATATTGTACTCGCCTAATACGCGTTGCTTCATCTCATCAAGGATGTTTACTGATTGCTCATAGCGTTGTTCCTTGATAATCCGTTCAATGGTTTGTATAGCCTGTTCGGGGCGGCGGATGTCAATGGGCTCGAAAGATTCCCTACTGAAATAATCACTTAGGTTTGTACAGCCATGATAGATGGGGAATGTTCCTGCCAGATAGCAGTCGCTGATCTTTTCGGTCCAATAATAAGGCTCAGAAGAATTCTCGATGGCAATATGGTATTTGTATGGATGAAGAACATCCCACTTATCATCAAACGAACGGAAACCACGCCCGAAAACATCTATCTGATCACCGAAATGGGCTTTCAACTTCTCTACGAACTTGATGCGATCCAGATGACCACGGGTGAAAGCTTTGTTACTGGTGATGACGGAGAGAAGTTTTGTCTTCTCAACAACCGTAGGCTTACTCAATGAGTCGTAGTCCTGCGAGAAGGTATAAGGGATGCCCGCTGATGGCGGTGCTGGTTTATAGCCAACAAACCAAGGCAGGATAGCAGGTCCATACTTCACGTTGCGATGATGCATCTGCTGCTGACAACTGATGACCAAACCAAACTGATCAATATAGCGCTGTGGATAAACCAATACGGAATGGGGCTCAGTAGTGAGTAGAATAGTATTCTCGGGAGCCACACGGCAGGTCTGTACGTCGCGAACGCCTTTTCCCTGGACTACCCAGAAGTCGGCCTCTTCCATTGAGTCGTCCAGACAGAACTCATAGCGTCCGTCTTGTGAACGGAGGTGATGACCAGGCGTCTGGCGATGCATGATGGTAGCCAGACCTTCGCGGTAGGGCATGAATCTTATCTTATACATTTCTCTGCAGCTTTTAATCCTTCTTTGATATAATAACCTTCGTTCAGTCGCTGGCTCATGACCATAGCGGCCTTACGCATCTTAGCGTACTCTTCTGCCGACAGGGCTTTCAGGCGACCTTCAATCTGTGACAGACTTTCAACAATAATGCCTACGTTCTCTTTTTCAATAAACGGTGCCATAGCTGCTTTCTTCCAGACGATGACAGGAATGCCTGCACGAAGATAGAATGAGGTCTTATGTGGGTCGTTGATACGCAGATACTCGCCCCAGTCGCCTGTGCATTCATCAAAGGAATCGCCGTCCCACACCAATCCGAAATCAGCCTCAGCCTTAGCAATGAAATCGTCACTGGCGATGAAACCATGATAGCACAACTGGTCACAGTGGTTGTCTTTGTCATCGAATCCCTTACCATAGAGATCCATCTGCCATCCTTTCAAGATGGGGTCCAGCTTGTAGAGAAATTCATTGCGCCATCGTGCCAGATTGCCAGCATAGACTACTCGCCACGGGGTATGAGGAGAGGCATAATTGGCAGGTTGGTTTGCTGAGAGATAGTCAAAGATTTGCAGACAATGGATACCGCCCTTATAGCCGTGATCCAACAGATACTGGCGCATCGTAGGATTATGGACAATCAAGAAGTCGGTCTTCGATAGGCGTTTGTTCTCGCCTTCTGGGGTCAACTTATGACGACGGAAAGCACCTAAGTCATGAATGACGGTTACTACCTTGGCACCTTTTATCTTTGCCAGCGAACACGCCATATAGTAGAACTTCTTCATGGGATACTGCAGAAAGAGCATGTCGCCTTTCTTCAAGCACCATAAGATACTTATCACGCTGAGCAGTTTTGTCAAGAAGCGCCCTACACCTCCCTTGCCGAAATTATGTCGGGTCAAGTTTGAAAAACCTTCCCTGCGACAAATCTTGTCAATATCCTGCTTGGCTTTATTGATTGTTCCTACTTCAATGTAATACTTCATATTTTCCTAAGTGGGTTATTTTTTTCCTGCGAATCCATCGCTTGTCATGACGCTCTTTTACGCGAATGGCCTCCGCAATATCGGCATCATTCCAGCCACGTTGATGGGCATATTCGTTGAGAATGAAACGATAAGCAGGGGTCAGCCAATAGAAGAGCGTCAGATTCTCCATGCAATCGTTTTTTGGAACAGGTCCATCAAAAAAACTCATACGATTGATATCTATCAGTTCAAAATGATTCTCTGCATCGACCAAGACATTTGTAGGATTCAAATCACGATGTAATACGCCTGCCTCATGGAGTGATGCTACATAACGGGCATAAGCCACAGCCAAAGACTCATCGAAGGGCTCCTGTTCGATAAGGCGTGGACGAATCGGTTGTCCGTCAGTATAGGCACATACGTAATAAACCTGGGTAACTAGCCCACAGGTGGTACATTCTATGTAAGCTATTTCTGATGGCGTATGAAAACCACGTTTTCTGAGTTCTACGGCATTCTCGTACGACCGGCGGGCTTTGCTCTTCCTGAAAAAGGTGTAGATGAGTGTCTTGAAGATGTCGTTGCGTTTAAAACGCTTTACGACGAACTTCTCACCATGAACCTCGAATAAACGAATTTGGTTGCGACCACTAAACAGCAATTCGCCCTGATTGTCGCTAAACAACCGTGGTATCTGTAACAGCCATTCGTTGAGGCTCTGATATTCAGGACTAACAACAACCCTCATTTTTCCAGAAACTGATCTATGCCGTTTTTGATTCTAATAACTCCATTGGCAGCATTACTCTCACGTAGGGCGATGTTGTGCTTGCGCAGATCGCTGTCGAACTTACTGCCCGTCTCATCATGATAGATATGATACTCAATACATGAGAACTTCACGAAGCGTTTCTTCACGCCAAGAGCTCGGATGCGTGCCGTTAAGTCGGTATCCTCGCTGCCATAACCTACCATGTCGCCATCATAGCCATTGACGGCATAGAGGTCGTCGCGCCAGAAGGACATGTTACAGCCACGATCCAAACCATGCTGTTTGTAGTTGTAGAACAAAGGTGTCAACCAAGGCAGGCGCATGGCATTCATCTTGCGTGTCAGACCTGCAGTCCAGCAATGGAGACTATAGTCGTGAGCTGCAAAGAACTTGTCATTCAATGGCTGGGTTAGTTTGCTACGGCTACCACTCAGGTAATAGCCGCGTTCACTATGGCGCAGATGGTCTTCTACGAAATGACGTTCCATGATGATATCGCCACCAATCTGAATGACGATGTCACCAGTGCAACGGGCAAAGGCCTGATTAGCAGCACGTGCCAGACGAAAGCCTTTATCCTCCTGCCATACATGAATCAGCGGGAATGGCATTTCTGGACGCATACGGTCAACTAACTCACGGGTGTCGTCGCGAGACCCATCATCGGCAACGATGACCTCCTTAGGTAACACCGTTTGACGCTTGGCACTGAGGAGTACCAGCTCTAACGCCTGTGGCCAGTTATATACGCTTGTGACAATACTTGCGGTCATATTTCTTTGGATTATTTAAATGCATTAATAAGTTTAACCACCTCACTTGCCTCCTCTTCAGTCATCACAGGACTGATAGGCAGACTAAGTTCCTCGTCAGCCAGTCGTTCGGTGATAGGAAGACTCAACTGAGGAATATTCCATGAGGACTTTGCATAGCATTCCTGTTTGTGAGGCGCTATTGGATAATGGCATACAGTGCCCACACCATGTTGTTCGAGATAATCATGCAAGTCATCGCGACGTCCCTTAGCAACAAGGATTGGGAACAGATGATATGCATTCTGTTCGTCAGGAAGCAGGTCGGGTAACGTGACCAAGGGATTGTTGATATTACGATAATAATGATGGGCAATCTTCTTACGCTGCAGATTATCCTCTACGATATATTTCAGTTTTACATCGAGAACTGCTGCCTGAATTTCATCCAATCGGCTGTTGCGACCTGCATATTTAAATACGTATTTTCGTTGAGAACCATAGTTCGCCAATGCACGAACAGCATCTGCGAGGGCTGCATCATTCGTAGTAACGGCACCGCCATCACCCAAAGCGCCCAGATTCTTTCCTGGATAGAAACTGTGGCCGGCTGCATCACCAATAGCTCCTGTAACAGTGCCATCTGTATATTTACATCCATGACTCTGCGCACAGTCTTCAACCAGTTTTAGGTTATATTTCTTGCAGAGTAGTCCAATCTTCTCGGTGTAAGCAATACGGCCATACAAGTGGACGATTGCTATAGCTTTCGTACGAGTAGTAATCAGCTTTTCTATCTGTTCGTCATCAATCTCAAGGGTATCGGCTTTAGGCTCGCAAAGCACAGGTTTGAGGCCATTCTCTGTTATTGCCAGAATGGTAGCTATATAGGTGTTCGCAGGAACAATGACTTCATCGCCAGGCTGCATAATACCCAGTTCTATGTAAGCCATGAAAATCCATATTAGGGCATCTAGTCCATTGGCAACACCGATGCAATGACTTGTACCAATGAAATGAGCATAGTTATCTTCAAAGCGCTTCACTTCTTCACCTTGCAGATACCAGCCAGAGTCAACAACCCGCTGTACGGCTGCGCTGATCTCAGCTCCATGCTTCTGTGTTACTTTCTGTAAATCTAAGAACTTTATCATCTTTTCTATTCGTCTAAATCATGTTTAACGCCTTCCTTGTCTTTGTAGTCCATGTCAAGGAGTAAACCACTACGTGTGACAAATCCCATCTGACGAGCAGGATTTCCATAGCAAAGTGCATGGGCGGGAATGTTATGAGTAACCACACTGCCAACGCCAACCATGGCATAGGCTCCAATCTCAATGCCTCCAACAATGGTACTGTTTGCACCAATGGATGCGCCTTTTCGTACTATCGTTTGAAGTTTTACGAACGACTTGTTTTTCGATCTGGGGGCCTGATCGTTGGTGAATGTCACATTAGGGCCAACAAAGACGTTATCCTCTAACGTAATACCATCCCATAATTGTACGCCAGACTTTATCGTTACATTATCGCCTACAACAACGTCATTTTCTATAATCACATTGGCACAGACATTACAATGATTGCCTATATGCGCCTCTGGGAAGATAACGCAGAATTGCCAGATATTGGTGTCGTCACCAATAAATGGCGACATGCAGTCGGCCAATTGATGGATTCTATTCGCCATGGCTCTTGTAGTTTAGAAATTCATCATAATCGCGGATATAATCGCTAGGGTCATATTTCTCTGATGCTAAACACAGACATACAGAACCAGATGAGAACTCGTCCAGTGTACGCCAAATGCCAGGCACAATCAGTAAACCTTGATAAGGGTGGTTTAGCATGAATGTGCGTTTCACTGTACCATCGTCAAGTGTTACAGTGAAACAGCCGCTGGCTGCGACCAATAGCTGGTAGAGCTTTTTATGGGCATGAGCTCCTCGGGCCTTTCCCCCAGGAATATCGTATGAGTAATACACCCGCTTTACCTCAAAAGGCACCTCTTTACAGTTGCTGACTACCGAGAGGTTACCTTGCGGTGTATGGTGTTTGTCCAGTTCGATGATGGTACAATCGTAAACTCTGCTATTCTTCATTTTTCTTGTAGGCTAAGTATTCGTTGTAATCGCGTATATAGTCATTGACATCGTAGTCAGTGGACGAGAGGATGAGCGCAAGTGAGTTGGTGGAGAAGTTCTCCATCTCACGCCATAATCCATGCGGCACATAAAGTCCGTAATATGAGCGGTTTAAAGAGAATACATTTCGCTCTTTTCCGTCGTCAATGACTATATCGAAACTTCCTGACAGGGCGATGATAAATTCACAGTTCTCCTTGTAGGCATGTCCACCGCGATGTTCGCCACCAGGTACGTCGTATATCCAGTAACTCCGTTTTATCTTAAACGGTACCAAGCCGTCTTCCTCGACAACCGAAAGGTTTCCCCTTTCATCGACGATTCTGGGTATTTCTATGATTCTTGCTTTTTCCATAATTTTTGAAAGATATTGCCCTTCTTCTTTTTCTTCAATTTGAGTTCTTCTTGGTAGGCTCTTTCTGCCTCTTCATTCCATATGACGCGTCCATTGACAACCATCAGTCTGCGGTTGAACTCTTCACGGGTTCGCTTCCAGCGGTCATGGCTCCATAGGTAGAATGCTGGCTGACGACGTATGGATGTTTCCAGCATTTGGAAGAACTTCTTTGTGATCTCAAACTCTTCCGTTTTTTCGGCATCACTGTAGAGAAGACGGAAGGTACAGATATATTTCCCGCGCTTAGGACGCTCCATATCTACATAGAACACTGCATCGTTCATTTTACGCATGATACGCTCGCCGCCTGTAAATACGGGAGTTTCCTGATGCATAAAGTCCACCCATAGGTGAATATTCGTCCACCAAGGTGCCTGATCGGCAATATAGCCAAACAGCGAGCGACGGTCCTCACGTTTGTAGTTCACCAAATAGCGTAGGATATCCTTCTTGGGTACACATACACCACCATGTGCCGAACGAATGTCGATAAACAACTGGTTAAAGGCGTCGTTGTAAAGTGGATGGTAGATAAGTCCTGCCACTGCATTGGGATGGCGTTTGAAAGCCAAGGCGGAAGCCGACAGCCACTCCCAATTGCAATAATGTCCTAAGATGGCTGCACAGTTCTGTCCTTTGTCATAGCATTTCTCCAATTCCTCTACCCCACGGAACTCAATATGTTTCAGTAGGTCCTCATTGGATATGCTCAGCAGTTTTATCGTTTCAACGATATAGTCGCAGAACCAGTGGAAGAATTGCTTCTCTATGGCGTTCAGTTCCTTTTCAGACTTTTCTGGGAAGGCTAACTTCAGATTCTTCTTTACCACTTTCCGTCGATAGCCTACGATGTAATAGACAAGGATGAAAAAAATATCAGCCAGGAGATACAACATTCCGAAAGGAAAGATGGAAATGGCATATGCCATACCATGAAGCAGTTGATAGGTTATTTTCTTCATGATTATCTGTTTTGTAAATCCTTGGATGTTCGTTGAATAATGGCTTTGTTGAGCCGCTCTAGATGCTTGGAATTCTGACTCTCGTTGATGCTAATGCTCTGTAAGTCGAAATCATAGAGAATATGTCCAGTAGAGTCACAGATCCACTGAACGTTGTTGTAGTTGTGAATGACTGTCGGGGATGTATATGTTTCCGACAACACGTCTCGGCTAAATGTATAATCGTCATGACTCAAGTGCAACTGTCCCAGCAGGGTGGCAGGCAGGTCACTCTGGTTGCAGAGTGTTTCGATGGTGCGTGGCTTGCGTATAGCACCACCTATCCACAGCATGGGGATATGGTTCTTCTGTAAGGGCTTCGTTTGGTCTATCTCGCCATGAATAATTCCGTGATCAGCAATCAGCACAATCAGTAGGTTGTTCCATTGTTGGGTCTTCTTGAGTTTTTCGATGAAATGATAGAGACAGTCGTCCAGATAATAGAACGCATTTTCTACTTCGTCATTCAGTTTCTTCATTGGTACATCCCAAGGCTCATGACTGGAAAGCGTGCTATAGCCCCACAGATGTGGCGTGTCGGCGGATGATTCCATAATTTGATTGTAGATGGTGTTGAACGTGATGTCATCACGCACACCCCACTGACTGCTATGTTGTTCGCTAAGCGAGTAGTCATCCATGCTCTTCAACTGTTCCCATCCGGTGGAAATTAGGTATGAACGCATGTTGGTGAAGTTGATATCACCGCCATAAAGGTAACTGGTGGTATAACCTTGCTGCTTTAGTGATTTTGCAATACTGGGAAGCGTACGGCTTTTCTCAGGTGCTTTCATGACTGAAAAAGTGGGGAAAGAAGGGTAACCGCTCAATGTGCAGAGGGTGCCACGGTCAGTACGCCATGAGTTTGCAAAACAGTGATTGAAATAGATTCCCTCGTTCTTCAATTCCTGCAAATGTGGCATGGCACTGGCAAACTGTTCACCTGCACTCTCTAACAGGATGACGAGAATGTTTGGTCGGTCTGTTGTAAGTAATGTGTCGTTATGAATACTCTCTGTAGTATAGACACCACGGGTCATCTCCTCGCATTCTTCTGCTTCAAAGAATTCATATTGGGTGAGATCATCTGGCTGATGGCTCAGAGAATATAAGAAACTGAAAATAGGGTTGACGGCAGAATGGTTTAGAAACTGATTCTGAGAATAGTACGCCTGCCCGATGTTGGTGGTTGATTCTCCCAGTCCACCGCGAATGCCAATGACCATTACGGGGATTAAGACAATGTAAAGAGTGAACTCTTTCCATCCGCCTTGCAGGGATTCTGGTTTACCAGCCATTTTTACGTATGCAAAGAATAGCAAGGCTGATAATACGAGGAAGAAGAAGACGCGTATCATCAGATAGCCTGTTGTTACGCTTGCCATCGCCTCTGTGGGCGACTCCAGATATTGTAGCCATGAGGCATCCAGCTTAAAGTGCCAGAACGGGTACATGCTCGTGTCTGTTACAAAACCTAGAGCAAAAGCTATCGCGATCACTGCATAATAGGGTTTCATTAGCCATTTGGGCAATGCTACCCACATACTTGTGATGGTAATCAGGAATGGCAGAATCAAAAAGTACAGAGCGGTTGACAGGTCGAGGCTCAAACCGTGCCACAACACACCAAACATATCACCCACAGAGAATGTTCCCTCTGCATGATTACAGAGCATGAATACCCATTTGGCAGCCATGAAGACCAGTACTGTCAGCAGGTAGAACTTCAGGAGATATAATAATCGTCTCTTCACTTTTTATAGACTTTGCATGTCGTTCAGCTTCTTGTAATAGCCGTCTTTAGCCAGCAATTCTTCGTGGGTGCCGCGCTCCACAATTTGACCTTCATGAATGACGCAAATCTCGTCAGCGTTCTTGATGGTTGACAGACGATGGGCGATAGCCACGGTAGTACGTGTTTTCATCAGTCGCTCCAAAGCATCCTGAACCAGTCGTTCGCTCTCTGTGTCAAGGGCTGACGTAGCTTCGTCGAGAATAAGGATGGGAGGATTCTTCAAAATAGCACGGGCAATGCTGACGCGTTGACGCTGACCACCCGACAGACGGCCGCCACGGTCACCGATATTTGTGTCAAAACCATGCTCTGACTGCATGATGAAATCGTATGCGTTGGCAATCTTTGCGGCTTCGTTGATTTGCTCATCGGTAGCATCATCCACGCCAAAGGCGATATTGTTGCGGAACGAATCATTGAAAAGGATAGCTTCCTGATTGACATTGCCAATAAGTTGGCGTAGGTCGTGGATACCTAAGTTCTTCACATTGATGCCATCAATGAGCACTTCACCTTCCTGAACATCGTAATATCTAGGAATCAGATCTACCAATGTGGATTTGCCGCCACCACTCTGACCAACCAGCGCAATAGTCTTACCCTTTGGTATGGTCAGGTTGATGTGACGAAGCACCCACTGGTCTGCATATTTGAACGATACATCGCGGAATTCTATCTCATGTTCAAACGATTTGATATGTTGAGGCTTCTTGGGTTCTATGATGGTATCTTCTGCCATTAATATCTTGTCGATACGTTCCATGGATGCCAGTCCCTTGGGAATATTGTAGCTGGCCTTGGAAAACTCTTTCAACGGGTTGATGATAGAATAGAGAATCACCATGTAGTAGATGAACGTAGGACCGGTGATGGCTTGATTGCTCAGCACCAGCATTCCGCCGAACCACAGTACGATAACAATCATTACCGTACCCAAGAACTCACTCATAGGGTGGGCTGAAGCCTGACGGATGTTTACTCGCATCAGATGGTTACGGTAGGAAGAGTTGATCTGGTCGAACCGACGATTCATCTTCTCCTCAGCACAGAAAGCCTTGATGATACGTAAGCCACCCAGTGTCTCCTCAACCTGACTCATCGTGTCGCTCCATAATCCTTGCGCCGTTGCTGATGCCTGCTTCAACTTTCGTCCAATTCTTCCCATGATATATCCCATAACTGGTACGATAAGCAGCGTAAAGGCTGTTAGCTCCCATGATACGAAAATCATCGTAGTGAAATAGGCGATAATCAGGACTGGATTCTTGAACAGCATGTCAAGTGATGACATGATGCTTGACTCCACCTCCTGTACATCACCACTCATACGGGCAATGATGTCGCCCTTGCGTTCTTCTGAGAAGAAACCCAAGGGTAGGGAGGTAATCTTCTTATACAGCTGGTTGCGGATATCACGAACTACACCTGTACGGATGGGCACGATGCAGGCTGAGGTTAGGAAATAGAATCCCGTCTTCAATAGGGTAGTGACAGCCAGGAAGATACCAATGAACAGCAACGTGGTCGTTGGACCGTAATCGGCTATCAGTCCGTTAACATAGTAATTCAGATTGTTCATCAGCACTTCCTGTACATTACCCCAGTCCCATTCCATCGCACTGGTGGCAGCTTCTGCATCACCAGTTTGGAATAGAATCTGTAGGATAGGAATCAACGCTGCAAACGAGAAGATGTTAAGTATTGCCGATGATATGTTGAAAAAGATCGACAGTAACAGATATTTTTTATAGGGAGGCACAAATCGCCTCAATACTTTCAAAAATTCTTTCATTTATTCTTTTATTTTTCAATGACCAGTCGGTCATTATTCATTCGATTCATGTATTGTTGGATGACTGATTTCATTTTACGGGTCATGGCGTTAAGTGTGTCAGCAGGCATCGACTTAATCACGTTGTGTGTAAACGTGGAATCTGTGCGATAGCGGTAGGCTGCTGTCACCTGCTCGCCGTCAAACTCCAGTGCGTAGCCCCCTTTCACAAACTCATAACCGCTGCTTTCTGGTACCCAGTGCAGGGCGTGGGTATTTTCTGGTGTGACGTGTAGCATGTCCTTACCAAAAGCCAGATAGGGCTTGTCGTAGTGCAGATAGCCCAGTACGGTGGGCATGATGTCTATCTGCTCAACCACTCGTTGTGTGTCGATTCCATGCAGGGTGCTGTCGCCTGGTGCATAGAATATGATTGGCACGTTGAAATATCCCAGTGATGTTTTGTAATATGGGTCGATATGTGTGCTGCAGTGGTCGGCTGTTAGAACAAACAGCGTGTTTTTATACCACGGTTGCTTACTGGCTTCTTTGAAGAAGCGTCTCAGTGCGTAGTCAGTATAAGCAATGGCTTCCTGAATCTCCTTTTCGCCTTTTGGGAATTTCCCTTTATAACGCTCAGGTAAATCAAATGGTGTGTGTGATGAGGCTGTGAAGACTGCTGTCATAAACGGCTGTTTCATCTTGCTCATCTGCTGGGCATAGAACTGCAAGAACTCTTCGTCCCAGATGGCCCAGGTGCCGTCGAAATCGGCATCGCCGTGGAAATTGGGATCCTCATTGTATTCCGTTCTGCCGTAATAACGCTGAAAACCTGTAGCGCGAGCAAAGGCCTGAAAACCCATGGAGTTGTTCTGTGCTCCATGGAAGAATGCTGTAGTGTACCCCTTTTGTTCACCTAGCTCACGAGCTAAACCTGACATGCGGTTGAGTGATGCTGGCGTTAGGAACAGTGGTTCTACATAGTTGGGTAGGGATGACAGGGTTGAGGGCATTCCTTCTATGCTTTTGCGTCCGTTGGCATAGGAATACTGCCATGTCATAGCTTCGTTGGCAATCAGTGAGTCAAGGAATGGCGTAAAACCCTGATAGGTGCCACCACGTAGTGTCTTGTTATAATAGCCAAAATGTTGCTTGCTGAAACTTTCTAAGATTAATACAACAATATTCTTTGGCATAAATGTCACCGTATCGGATGGCATGTGTATGGGTGAATAGAGGGCTTCAGCCTCAGCATCACTCATATAGTCGGGTGTCACCAGTGGCTTCTTACTCAGTGTGCGATAAATGCTGAAGGGGGTGTTTAATACGATGCCAGTCTCCGCAGGACGGTCCACAAACTGATTGGCATTACTAATAGTGATGGGGCGTACAGCAGCCGTAAAACCGCCGCGCATACCTGCTATGATGAAAGGTATGGCAAGTAGTAAGGCTGATGTTTGAGTGATGTAATAATGCCAAGATGCTTTGGCGTTAGTGGCTTCTTTACATTGGGGAAGGAAGACCTTCCAAAGTAGCCATGACAGAGCAAACGCAAGAAGTACCAAATACCAGTTGGACAAGAACTGTTCACCCATAATCTTGGCCATGCCGCCTACACCTTCGTTGGCAAACTCATAGAAGACAGAGGTGGTAGTGCGTTTTCCTGTATATGGGAAATAGACACAGTCGCACAGGTTGGCCCAAATAGCTACAGAGTTACATATCACATAAATCCACCTCACCACCTTGTAGTATCCCTTTCGTTCTTTCCAATGCAATGGAAGCAGCATCATCAGAATAACAATCGCATTGGTATAAAGGATGGCTGTGGTGTCAAAAATCAATCCTGCGGCAAACAAACTGAGACCGTGGCTCCATGTCATAGAGTCAGCATATAGTCCCCAGTTTGTCAGCAGGAAAACAAGTCTGCACAACGTAAAAAGCAGGTACACTACACAGAGGTTACCTACTAATGCTAGCACAGGGTGATTCTTTATTGTACTTTTCATAAACGGCTACTACACCTTTAAGGCGGCAAAATTACAAAAAAAATACGAAAAACGAGAGTGGAAAAGGCTTTATTTCAATAAATTGTACTACTTTTGCAGTCAAATGACAAAAAAAATAGCAAAAAGGACGACTTTAGTCGTCATGATTCTTGTATTGATAGGAGTTGGAATATGGGTTTCCAGCCGATGGAATGTATGGTTTCATAATCCTGAAGAGCCGCCTTATGTGTCGCAGGCAGAACCCCATCGTGTGTTACTCACCTTTGGTGATAGCTTGGAGTCCTCAAGAAATGTTAGCTGGCAGGCGGATAGCGTTTTGCGTCCGTCGCACTTAGAGTTGGCTTTACTTCCAGATGGTGATACGGTAAAGATTGAGGCCTATGGCGAGGTGTTTCGTTCGCGTAGCGGTGTCGCAGCTTACTATGTGGCACGTTTGCGCCAGTTGCAGCCGGATGCGACCTACGCCTATCGTGCTGTGACCAATGGCAAGGCTTCTCCATGGTATCATTTTCATACTTGTAAGGAGAACCGTAACGACTTGTCTTTCATGTATGTGGGTGATGTTCAGGATAGTATCGGAGGCGAGGCAAACCGTTTCCTGCGTGAAGCGTTGAGCCGCCATCCGCAGAGTGAATTTTTGGTTTGTGGAGGGGATTTAACGGAGCGTCCGATTGATGTTCATTGGGCTGAGACTTTCCGTGATATTGATAGCGTTTGCCAGGCAATGCCCTTGCTTAATGTGACAGGAAATCATGACTATTTGAAGGGACTTCCTGTCTCACTTGAACGTCGTTTTTCTTTGATATTCTCGTATTTTCTTGATTCGAAAGTTGATGATAATCAGGTGTTTACTGTGTGCTATGGACCAGCGCAGTTTTTTCTGCTTGACAGTAATCGTGAACTGCCTTATCTGTTGACTCAGCGTGATTGGTTGGAAGACCAACTAAAGAGAAGTACCGCACGCTGGAAAATAGTCATCCTTCATCATCCGCTATTCTCCACTCGTGGCAGTAATAACCTGATTCAACGCTGGGCTTTCAATGATTTGATAGAAGAGTATGGTGTTGATCTTGTGATGCAGGGTCATGAACATGCTTATGCCCGAATGACTCGTCATGATGATAATGATATCCCCACAACGCCCGTCTATACGGTTAGTCACTGCTCGCCCAAGAACTATTACATCCAGTTTGATGACCGCTTTGATAAATTCGGCATCTCAAGCCGATATTATCAGACGATAAGCATCGTTGACGATACCTTGACGATGGCTGCGTATGAAGTCTATAACCATTCGCTCTATGACTCTTTGCGTGTTGTGAAGAATGGTTCTATGGTGAGTATTCAGGACTGCGGAAAGACGATTCCTGAATATATGGAATTTACGCCCGACCTCTCCAGAAAGAAAGATCGGGCGTATGCTGAACGTATTGAAGAATACAAATTAAGACATCCAGAAAGACTTAGACCGCAGAACCAAACAAAGTAGCACTGGTGCTACCCGTGATTTTTATGCGTACCGTTTCTCCAATATGGTGGTTTCCTTTGTCGAAGACCACCATTTTGTTTTGCTCCGTGCGACCGCAGAGCTGTTCGCGGCTGCGTTTCGAAAAACCTTCTACCAGCACGTCGAATTCCTTGCCCTCATCTTTCTTGTTCTGCTGGGCGGAAATCTCCGTCTGTAGGGTGATGAGCTCATTCAGTCGGCGAATCTTTTCTTCTTCTGCTACGTTGTCGGGCAGATGTTTTGAGGCGTAGGTGCCGGGACGCTCAGAATACTTGAACATAAAGGCCGAGTCGTAGCCTACTTCGCGCATCAGCGACAATGACAACTGATGGTCTTCTTCGGTCTCATCGTGATAGCCTACGAAGATATCGGTGGACAGTCCGCAGTCAGGAATAATTCTGCGGATAGCGGCCACGCGGTCCATGTACCATTCGCGGGTGTATTTGCGGTTCATCAGTTTTAGAATACGGTCAGAACCACTCTGTACGGGCAGGTGGATATGCTTGCACACATTCGGCTCTTCTGCGATGACCTGCAGCGTCTCGTCACTCATATCCTTGGGGTGCGAGGTGGTAAAACGTATGCGCATCTGAGGCGCCTCGCGGGCTACTAGCCTGAGGAGCTGCGCAAAACTGATGTCTGAATTCTTGTATGAATTCACGTTCTGTCCCAATAGTGCCACCTCCTTAAAGCCGCGGTCGCGCAAATCGCGCACCTCACGGAGAATGCTCTCTACGTCACGACTGCGCTCACGGCCACGAGTGTAGGGCACGATACAATAGTGGCAGAAGTTGTTGCAGCCACGCATGATACTCACAAAACCACCAATCTTGTGTCCTAAGCCAATGCGCTGAGGTACAACGTCTTTGTAGGTCTCGGATGTGGATAGTTCGATATTGATAGCTTTGTGTCCTAGTTCAGCTTGAGCCACTAGGTCAGGCAGGGTCATGTAGGCATCGGGTCCTGCAACGAGGTCGGCCCCATGATTTTCTAGTAAGTCCTGTTGCACGCGCTCAGCCATGCAGCCCAAAACGCCAATGACCAACGGACGCTTGCGTTTGATGGCACCCAGCGCCTCCAAGCGGTGGTATATTTTCTGTTCGGCATTATCACGTACCGAACAAGTATTCAAAAACACTGCATCGGCCTCTTCCAGACTTTCACAAGTCTCATAACCAGCCATTTGCATCACTGAGGCCACTACCTCAGAATCGGCCACATTCATCTGGCAGCCATAAGTTTCTATAAACAGTTTCTTCATCATATATTTTTGTTTTCGGGTGCAAAGGTACGAACTTTTTTCTGCATAGAGCCTTAAATAAAACTAATTTTTATCTGTTGTTGGTGTATGTGTCATGGAAAATGCTTAATTTTGCACGCAATTTTTTGACAACACACATTATTATATTATAGAAAAAGCATGGATAAAGTAAGTTATGCCCTGGGTTTGGGCATCGGACAGCAACTGGCACAGATGGGTGCTACCGACTTGAATGTTGATGATTTCGCACAGTCAATCAAGGATGTGCTCGCAGGTGCTGAGTTGAAGGTGTCACATCGTGATGCCCAGCAGATTGTACAGGAATATTTTGCAAAGAAAGAAGCCGCTATGAATGCAGAACGTGCCGAGAAGGGCAAGGCTGCTAAGGAAGAGGGCGAGAAATATCTGGCTGAGAATGCCAAGAAGGAAGGTGTTATCACTACCGCCAGTGGCCTGCAGTATCAGGTACTGAAGGAAGGTAATGGTAAGAAGCCTACTGCCAAGGATTCTGTGAAGTGCCACTATGAGGGCTTCCTCATCGATGGTACCGTATTCGATAGCAGCGTACAGCGTGGTGAACCCGCTGTGTTTGGTCTGCAGCAGGTAATCGCTGGTTGGACTGAGGGTCTACAGCTGATGTCCGAGGGTGGTAAGTATCGCTTCTTTATCCCTTATCGTCTGGCTTATGGCGAAGGTGGTGCAGGTGCAATGATTCCTCCCTTCGCTACACTGATTTTCGATGTGGAACTCATCGAGGTAATGTAACAATATAATGATAAAACTTAATTATAAATTATAAATAACAATGAAAAAGTATTTTTCTTTGGCTACTGTAGCCCTTGCCGTTGCCGCTATGATGTCGTGCAATGGAAATTCTCCTAAAGCAAGTTTGAAAACAGATGTTGATACGCTGAGCTATGCTATCGGTATGGCACAGACTCAGAATCTGATGGATTATCTGTCACGTGCCAAGGGCGTTGATACTACCTATATTGCAGAGTTCCTGCAGGGTGTGAATGATGGTGCAAATTCTGCTGATGACAAGAAAAAGGCTGCTTATCTGGCAGGTGTAGAGATTGGTCAGCAGATTGCCAATAACATGGTTACTGGTTTGAACTATCAGCTCTTTGGTGAGGATACAACTCAGACCGTATCACTTAATAATATCCTGGCTGGTTTTGTAAGCGGTGTTCTCGGTAAGGATGGTAAGATGACTGTTCAGGAAGCCGACTCTACTGCTAATGCCCTGTTTGAATCTATTAAGGCTAAGGCTCAGGAGAAGCAGTATGGTGCAAATAAAGTTGCTGGTGAGAAGTTCCTGGCTGAGAATGCCAAGAAGGAAGGCGTTCAGAAGTTGCCTTGTGGTGTTCAGTATAAAGTGCTGAAGGCTGGAAATGGTGCAACACCTTCTGATACTTCTACCGTAGTTGTGAATTACGAGGGTCGTCTGATTGATGGTACCGTATTCGATGCTTCTGCTCGTCATGGTGATGAGCCCGCTTCTTTTCAGGTTGGTCGTGTTATCAAGGGTTGGCAGGAAGCTCTGAAGGCTATGCCTGCAGGTTCTGAGTGGGAGATTTATATTCCTCAGCACCTGGCTTACGGTGCTAACCAGTCTGGTCAGATTCCTCCTTTCTCAACTCTGATTTTCAAAGTGGAACTTGTTGAGGTGAAGTAATTCTGTTATGAAGAAGATACTGACTATAGCACTCGCCCTTGTGGTGAGTGCTTCTTTTAGCACCGTTAGTGCTGCTAAAAAGAAGAAGGATAAGAAAGACGCTAAAACCGAGGTGGTTAAGGCACCTGTGAAATTGCTTTCTGGTAGCGATACACTGAGCTATACTACAGGTATGGCTGTGACTAATGGCCTGATTAGCTATATGCAGTCGCAGCTGGGTGTTGATACTGCATATATGGCAGATTTTATCGCAGGTTTTGAAGAGGCTGTCAAGGGATTGAATGATCCTCGTCAAAAGGCTCGTATTGCAGGTTTTAGCATTGCAGATCAAGTGGGTGGTCGTATGCTGTCTAGCCTAAGGCAAGAGGCTGATGGTCCTGATTCTATCTGTGAAGAGATGTTCTTCCGTGGTTTCACGGACGCACTGTTGGGTGATACCACGGTGATGACTGTCAATAAGGCTGAGACTCTTTCACGTGAGAAGATTGATGCCAATCGTCAGGCTAAGTTTGCTGAGCAGGTTGCCAAAGGTCGTGCTTTCTTAGAAGAAAATGCTAAGAAGGAAGGTGTCATAAGTCTGCCTAGTGGACTGCAGTATAAGGTGCTGAAGCAAGGCGACGGCGTTGTACCTCAGACGACTGATAAAGTGAAAGTTCATTATGAAGGTCGTTTGATTGACGGTACAGTGTTCGATGCTTCTTCCAAGCATGGTACAGAGCCTGCAACATTCCGTCCTGATCAGGTAATTAAAGGATGGACGGAGGCATTGACAATGATGCCTGTAGGTTCAAAGTGGCAGCTCTTCATTCCTCAGGAATTGGGCTATGGTGAGCGTGCTGCAGGTCAGATTCCTCCTTGCTCAACTCTAATATTTGATGTAGAATTGGTTGGTATTGACAAATAATATATCAATTTTTCCGTAAAAAGGTTGCAAGTTTAAATAAAAAAGTGTACTTTTGCTTTCAAAATGCATAAGTACACTTTTTAAATGGAGAAAATTGACAACCTAGACAAGAAAATACTGAGCATCTTGTCAAAAAACGCACGTATTCCTTTTAAGGATGTTGCTGCTGATTGCGGCGTGTCGCGTGCAGCTATTCATCAACGTGTTCAGCGTCTCATTGATAGTGATGTTATCACAGGTAGTGGATTCGATGTTAATCCGAAATCATTGGGCTATCGCACGTGCACGTATGTAGGACTAACCTTGGAGCGTGGCTCTATGTATAAAGACGTGGTAAAGCGACTGGAACTTGTTCCCGAAGTTGTGGAATGTCATTTTACCACAGGTCCTTATACGATGATGGTGAAGCTCTATGCTCGTGATAATGAGCAGTTAATGCATCTGATTAATGGCCAATTGCAGGAGATTCCTGGTGTGGTGGCAACAGAGACGCTTATCTCTCTGGAACAGAGCATTAAACGTGAGATCCCCGTTCATTTCGATGAAATAGAATTGTAAATGAGGCAATACGATTTAAATGATATTCTGGCCGATGTTCATCAGAATTTTCCTGTAACACAGCGTCGGCCAGTTATTGGTATTACAGGTAATTATAATGAGTTGACCTGTAAACTGGGTGAAGGCTACTACAAGCAAGTGGTGGCTGCAGGTGGTGTGCCGATGATTATCCCACCAGTATCTGATAAAACGGTGCTTGCCGATACGCTCGACCGTATTGATGCCCTGCTGCTCAGTGGCGGAGCAGATATCAACCCGCTTTATTGTGGCGAAGAGCCTGTTCCTGGATTAGGAGGTATCAATAGTGAGCGCGATCTGCCGGAACTGCTTATTACCCGCATGGCTTACAATCGTCAGTTGCCTATTCTAGGTATATGCCGAGGCATACAGACATTGGCTGTGGCGCTTGATGGTAAGGTGGATCAAGATATCAAACTAACCAATGTAAAGCACTCTCAAGATGCCGACCGCTCAGAGCCTACGCATTCTGTCTCCATTGAGAAAGATTCTACCTTATATAATATATATAGCGGTAGTCAAACCTCAACTCTCTATGTCAATTCCTTCCATCATCAGGCGGTGAGCGATGCCGGACCTCGTTTTCGTGTTGTGGCTCGTGCTGCCGATAATGTGATTGAGGCTATAGAGAGTTCAGAGTTTAAATCTATACTGGGTGTACAGTGGCATCCGGAGTGCTTGGGTGAAGATGGTTTGCCCCTTTTCCAATGGCTGGTTAATGAGGCGAAAAAGTTCAAGGATGTAAAATGTTTGCATCATCACATCTTGACGCTTGATACTCATTGTGACACACCGATGTTCTTCCCTCAGAACGTGAACTTCTCTGCCCGTGATCCGCGAATTCTTGTTGATCTTCACAAGATGACTGAGGGCCGACAGGATGCAACGATCATGGTAGCATATCTGCCGCAGAACAGTGAGCAATGGAAAGGCGTGAAAGGAGAGAAACGTGCCTTTGCTGATGATATCTTTGATAAGATAGAGCAGATTGTTGATGCTAATGCCAACTATTTAGCCTTAGCCCGTACGCCTCAGCAGCTTTGGGATAATAAGTGTGCAGGAAAGAAGAGTATCATGATGGGCATAGAAAACGGACTTGCCCTTGATGGCGATATTTCAAATGTTCAGCATTTTAAGGACCGTGGCATTGTGTATATAACCCTCTGCCATAATGGTGACAATGACATTTGTGACTCTGCACGTGGTAATGAAACTTTCGGTGGTGTGAGTGCTTTTGGCCGTCAGGTCATTGAGGAGATGAATCGTTTGGGTGTTATGGTCGATCTTAGTCATGCTCATGAACGTAGTTTCTATGACGCGCTCGAACTGTCTAAGACACCTATTGTTTGCAGCCATAGTTCGGCTCGTGCTTTGTGTGACCATCCTCGTAACCTCACTGATGACCAGATGCGTGCCCTTGCAGCAAAAGGGGGTGTTTGTCAGATAACACTCTATAACGGCTTTCTGAAAAAAGACGGCGAAGCAACGATTCTGGATGCTATGCAGCATCTTGACCATGCTATACAGGTGATGGGTATCGACCATGTTGGGCTGGGTACTGACTTCGACGGTGATGGCGGTATCCGTGGATTGGCTAATAGTAGTGAGTTGACTAATTTCACCCGCCAGCTGCTGGCTCGTCGTTATAGCGATGCCGATATCCAGAAGATATGGGGTGGCAACTTCCTGCGTGTCATGCAGCAGGTGCAGGATTACAAATTATAAATTATAAATTGAAAATTTAAAGACCTAATGATATGAAGACTATTTTCTATTGGATGTTCGCCGCCATCCTTACTTGTGGCGTTATGAGTGCTCAGGCACAGGTCATGAAAGCGGCCGACTTGGAGAAATATGCTAAGCAGAAATATGGCGATAAGTGGCTTGATGCCGCAGCTAATTTGGCAAGTGGTTTAACCCTTGACAAAAACGAATCATTGACCTATCAGCAGGTTATTGAAGCACCTGGCAAGACAAAACAGCAACTCTATGTAGCACTCAATTATTGGGTAACGGCTACCTTTAAAGACAAGCAGGCTATTACGCTGAATGATAAGGATGCGGGATGTATTATCGTCTCATCAACTATTGATGGTATTGCAGACCATACGGGTACCTTGAATCGCTATGTGGTGAGTATAACCCCTGTGATTAAGATAGATATCAAGGAAGGTCGTGTGCGTGTTACCTATACCGTTCAAAACTATGACATCTTAAAAGCTGAGAATGCAGGATGGATTGGTGGCGTCTTTGACAATAGCGATAACCGTACGAATCATCAGAACTACTATGGTGACGGTAAACGCCTGAAGGGCGATAATACCGACCGTCGTCTTTATGACGAACAGTGGGAAATTGCGAAGCACTATCCTTTCGTAGCGAAAGACAATAAGAAGCGTACCTGTTCTAAGGCCCTCGTCATGACTCACGCCTATTCTAATGCTATTATAGATAAGGTGGAAGAGGCTATTAAGAATGGCCTCGTGGGAAATGAGGACGACGAATGGTAAAAAGGGCGAAAGAATCAGATGATTTTAGATACTCTTTCATGATATTGGCGGCTGTTTTGCAATGCAATTCAGCCGTTTTTTTATTTTTTTTCTATCATATTGCAATGTTTTTGCCATTTCGCTCGTATATATAAACAAAGACCATAAAATTAATGACCGAAACAGACATAAACCTGATCCTGGGACTGCGTGAACAAAGTCCCAAAGCACAGCAGATGGCGCTCGAACGCTACGGCAACGATGTCTTCGCACAAGTGGCGAGGATGTTGCCAGCAGTAGAGGATGCCGAGGAGGTGTATCAGGATGTGTTTATCAAGGTCTTTAGGAATATCAATCAGTACGACGAAGAAAAGTCATCGATAAAAACGTGGATCATGCGTATAGCCTATAATGAGGCAGTGACGTGGTTGAGGCACAAGCGTCCAACGATGCTTTACTTTGAAGACCGTGAGGGCCAATCCGACGAATTGTCAGATCAGGTGGTGGAAGAGACATTGGGACGCCCCAACAGCGAGATGGTACAACTAATCAGAGCAGCCATGAAACATCTGCCGCCCGATGAACGAGCTATCATCACGATGTTCTATTATGAGGAGATGAGCCTGAAGGAAATAGCTTATGTTACGGAGTCGATACCAACAACGGTGGCTTCGAAACTAAGCAGAACGAGAAAGAAACTTTGTAGAATCATAAAAATGTTGCAATCATGAAGGAGGAACAACTCAATAAACTAAGGGAGCAGGATCAGAATCTGCGCGATGCCATCCGGTTGGACGAGGTCGAACTGCCGCAGATGCCTGTCGACCTGAATGCCAGATTGATGCAAAGGGTGACACAGGAAAAGCCGCACAAGGCTCGCACCCGCATCATTTGGCCTTGGATAGCAGCAGCTTGTGTGGCTGCCGTCATTGCAGTATTCCTTACACCGCCTAAAGAAGTAACAGGGGAGATTGCTCAGATGCAAGAACCAACTGTAGAACCAGTAGGAACTGTTATAGCTAAGCAGGAACCGAAGAAAGTCGAACCAGAACAACTCCAGATGGCGGAGGCAAAGCCCATACGAAAAGCTCCAGTGAAGTTGAAAGAACAGGCTTGCGAACAAACGGTAGAAGAGAAACCGCTGTTGGCACAGGAAACAGCACCTGTCGAGGAAATGGTAACTGAACAACCTACAGTAACACTTTCTGAACATGATGTCCCCATCACCCGTCCTGAGAACCTAAAGTACACCCCTGAGGAAATGGCTCTGATGAAGAAACAAGCCAATGAGGCTTATCTGAAGTGGGTGGAACTGGAACTCGAAATAGCAAAATATCATTTAGAACAAACAGCTCAAAACGATAAATAAAAAACAATATGAAACGTATATTCATTATGCTGCTCATTCTTTGCAGCGCCATAACAACCATTAGTGCCGATCCATTGGCAAATCCTCAGAAGAAACCTGAGACCGTTATCGCTACCCTGAACGCCATCATCGCTAAGTTTGGCTTGAACGAGGGGCAGGTGTACTCCGTAAACCGTAACCCCAATACGGGCATCATCGAGTCGAGCACAAAGATAGTACCTTTCCGCTGTTCAGCAAACAGCATGCAAAACGATAATGTGTTGAAGGCTGTGGCTCAGAACTTCCCAAAAGAGGAACCTCTGGCTTATCAGTTCCTGCATATCCAGCCAGGCAGTAGAGAGGAGTTCCAACTGAAAATCATTGCAGAAAATGGCGATAAAAGTAGTCTGCGCATTCGTACCAATAAGAATCAGGAGATGTGGCTCATGTGCTGCAAGAATCCTGAGAACCCCCAGCTGCGCGATGCTTATGCTGTTACTTGGGAATATATGCACGATCAGAAGAATCAGGTATTGGGCACCGTGTATATGATTACCTCGATGCGCCCTGACCTCTTCGAAAGAAGCATGAGCAGCGTCTTTTCTAAAAATCAAGAAGGCTCGACAAAGAGGTTTACGCTTGAGGGCCGTGTGGGCGATGACTTGAAAGATTCCCTTTACGTGTTCTATATTGCTGAAACGGCTGAGCAGCTCAACAATGCTACAGACGATAGCTATACATTTACAATGCCTGTGGTGAACAAACGTTTCAGTGTTTCTTTTGATATTGACAGGCCTATTGTAGGTCGTATCCGTACGGTGATGCCCGATGGCTCGCTTTGCCAGCTGTGGACAAACATTGACTGTGTGCCTGGTGAGACCTATCATATCACCACTCACGACAGTTGGTACGAAGAGGACCGTGACTACGAGCTACGTGTGGGCCGCTACAGTGGTAAGAGTCTGCTGAATGACCTGCAAAAACGGGGCATTGATGATCAGGTGGTGGATGTGCCCGACTCCATACCCGTTGATTATGCAGAAGAGGTGCCAACGCACAACAGAGCAGTTCAGTGGAGAGAGAATCTGTCTCCGCAACAGAAAGTTAGGTTTGAGGCAAAGGCTCAACTCTTTGATTCCTATGAAAAAGCTTTGAGACAAAGCTATGAAATGATAGGTCAGGAAATTAATGGCATGAGAAATCCGCAGCGTATCAATAGTATTTTTGATAGGATTTATAAGCAGAACAAGACGTATGATAATCATATACAGGACTTCGTGAAATTTGCGCTCGGCACAGGTTTACCCAAAGAAGAGTTGCCTGATATGTACAAAGCGGTTTTGGAAACGTATAGTAAACAGAATCAGGCAATCGCCAAGTTCTATAAGGAATATGGTGCCTACACCAAGTCGGCCCGCAAAGTTCAGAAGCAGGTTAATAATTTTACGGAGAGATACATGAACGAAATGATAAAAATTATAGAATAATCAGATAAAGGGCATCCGGAAACGGATGCCTTTCCTTTTTGTATCTTAACTTCCCAAGTTGTGACCTGCCACTTGGGAAGTTATGACCTTCAACTGCCGTAGTTGTGGTTTGTGTAACGTCGCCATTGTTAAAACGAGTTAATTAACGGAAAAGAAGGGCGCTAAGGGGCAAGGGAAATGCATCATTTTTAGTATCTTTGCACACAAACTAATCCCCAAAGCGAATGAAAACTAACTATGAAATCCGCTATGCAGCTCATCCAGAGGATGCTCGTCATTACGACACAGCCCGTCTGCGCCGCGATTTCCTCATAGAACGCCTGTTTGCTGAGAACGAGGTAAACATGGTCTATTCGATGTATGATCGTATGGTAGTAGGTGGTGTGATGCCTGTTGGTGAGGTGCTGTCATTGGAGGCTATTGATCCGTTGAAAGCACGTTTTTTTACAACTCGCCGTGAGATAGGTATATATAATATAGGTGGCGATGGCTGTGTGAAGGTGGGCGAAGAAACCTTTGAACTGGGATTTAAGGAGGCTCTTTATGTAGGACGAGGTGATCGTGAGGTGAGCTTTTCCTCAAAGGATGCTGCCTCTCCAGCCAAATTCTATTTTAACTCAACTACCGCTCATTGTGCCTATCCTTGTCGTAAGGTGACAAAGCAGGACGCTGTCGTAGCTCACATGGGCTCATTGGATATGGCCAACGAGCGTAATATCAATAAAATGCTGGTGAATCAG
>Ga0265298_10001265_pt1 | contig 37385 bp, 37 predicted proteins | sample AusTroGonzalo_MG_3_FD_193486 | JGI IMG/M metagenome (GOLD analysis project Ga0265298, IMG submission 193486) | Bovine rumen microbial communities from tropical cattle in Woodstock, Queensland, Australia - Gonzalo_01 | ecosystem: Host-associated > Mammals > Digestive system > Stomach > Rumen ...
GGTCTGGAGACAGAAACAACGCCGCACAATCAACATAGTAGCCGCTCTTTTGATTGTTGTAGCCTTGACGGTGTCGCTAATTACTACTCAACTGCACCCGTCTCGGAATTACGAGAAAGTTTATTGTAATCGTATCGGTACCACCGACGCAGAATGGGCTTCTTTGGCCTCAGAAATGTTATTGGAATAATGAAACGACTATTAATCATATTGATGCTGATGCTTCCGATAGTGGCCATGGCGCAAAACGACCTGTATAAGCGCTATGCCTCTCGGCAGGATCTCACTGTGGCTCAAGTGAGCGGCTTCAAACTCAACGAAACCGAACGAGTGGATGTCGTGCTCGTGGTAGCCGACGACGATGCAGCATGGCAAAAACTAACTAAAGAATTGAATGTCAAGGGTGAAGAAGGTGTTGTGAGTTGGTTGGGGGATACCAAGAAACCTGAACAACGCATGAAATGGACAGGTGCCCCGGTCTTGCGCGTGGTGGCTTCCCATGCCCGCCGCACCGTGGCCTTTTACCGTCTTGCCACCGAAGCACAGTACGACGCCCTACTTGATTACCAACTGAATAATATGAAACAAGCCAAATAAAATAGGGATATATGAAAAAGATTCATGGATTTATCACTTTACTAGCTGTTATCACTCTTGCCTTCTCGGCATGTGAAAGACCCGACAACAACGTTCCGGACGGTAATGACGTCAACAACGACCCCAAAGAACGGGTCATAATTTACAAGGTTGGAAACAGCGAATTCCGACAGACTTTGGAGACGGAAGGAGAATGGGATGCCATGCTGGATGAGCTCTGTAGCCAAGCTCAAAGCGGCAACAAGGTGACATTCTACAACATGAGCCAGACCACCTATTTCCAAAACAATGAATCAGGTGGTACCAAAGCAGCGAGAACATTCAGCACCTCCAATCGCGATGAAATGAAAGCCTGGATGAAAAAGATGGAAGAAGAAGGCCGCACAGTTGTCGTTACCTATGACAACGGCACATGGAAAGGTTTGGCATATTCCTCTGCACCACCAGCCATAACTTCAAATACGATTATCGGCACATGGCACTTCAATTGCTCAGTAGTAAGTCACATAGACCAAAACGGCCTTTTAATTGGCAGCAACCTATATGTTCCTGAAGATGGTGGCGGTTCCATGTACTACACTTTCTATAATGATGGCACTATGACTCTGACCATTAACGGGGTGGGCGGCACCACTGCCTCAGACCATTCTACCTGGAACCTCTCGGAGGATGGCAAACTCAATTGTGAACTGCTCCCAAACAGCAATTGTTGGGACGTGAACTGGATTACCAGCAATACTATGATTATCTCCCATTCCGACATTGGCACCGAAGAGGGCGACCTCCTTTATCAATTGCAATTCGACAGGGAATGAAAAAAAATATTTCACAGCTGTAGTTTTTCAATTTCTTATTACGTTCTTATAGCAGAAACAATCTAATTTATTCAACAATCAAACTAAAAACTAAAAAGTATGAAAAAAAACATCTTTATTCTTGCAATTGCCGCTTTCGCACTTTGCTTGACCTCTTGTAACAGAGAAGACATCGTCCTTGATGGAGGAAATGTTGACAATCCCGGAAACAATCCCAAAGTGACGGTTACTGCCGACCTCATCAACACCAATTGGACCGCAACCCGTTCCTTTGGCGATCTGGTATATGCCATGACTGGTATGAACCTCAGCGACTATGGTTGCCAATTCCCCGACGGTTTCGACACCACGATGGTTTTCCATCTCAACTTCGATCCGAACTATGCACATTTTACTTTCAGCGACAACATGGCCTTGATCAATGTGGTTGAAATAGCTGGAGGTTATACCAACGAGGAAATCCAAAATATGGATCTTGCATACGTCTATGACGGTCTTACACACACCGGTACGTTAACGGCTGTGGGTACCGATGAGAACGGCGATCCTATCAACTATCAGATTGTCTTCACCTATGATGACAATGACGACACCATCACTATCAATCTGCAGTTTGCTAACGCTGAGGATGAAAACACCATCATCAACTTCCCGCTGGTGTTCCACCGCGATGCAGCAACAATATAAATTCTATTTGAATACTTACCAAAAAAAAGCGCCCGCATTGATGTGGGCGCTTTTTTTTACTTCATCAGGAACGGGAACTTGTCGAAGTTCTTGAGGGAGATGGCCGTTCCGCGGGCCACGGCCTTCAACGGGTCTTCCGCCACATGAACATCCAAGGTCGTCTTCTTGGCAAGACGTTTGTCGAGGCCACGCAAGAGTGAACCACCACCTGCCAGGTAGATACCGGTTTTGTAAATATCAGCGGAGAGCTCCGGCGGAGTGTTCTCCAAAGCGTTGATGACAGCCGTTTCGATCTGCGCAATAGATCGGTCAATGGCCTGCGCCACCTCGCGATAATTCACCTTCACAGCCGTAGGCACGCCCGTGAGCAGGTTACGGCCATAGAACTCGTAATCCGCAGGCGGATTCTCTAAGTCCTCCACGGCAGAACCGACATTGATCTTGATCTGTTCGGCAGTAGGTTCGCCGATGGCAATATTGTGTTTCTTGCGCATGTACTCCTGAATGTCGCTGTTGAAACGGTCGCCGGCCACCTTCACGGACTTGAACGTCGTGATACCACCCAAGGAGATGACGGCGATTTCAGCCGTACCACCGCCAATGTCTATAATCATGTTACCACAAGCGGCCAGCACGTCGATACCGATACCGATGGCAGCGGCCATGGGCTCCTGAATCAGACGCACGTCCTTGGCACCGGCCTGCTCGGCGGAATCACGCACGGCGCGCTCCTCCACCTCCGTAATACCCGACGGGATACAAATCACCATCTTCAATGCCGGTGGCAGAAAATGCCCTTTGTTGCTCGTCATCTTGATGAACTCGCGCAACATCAATTCCGTGGATTGGAAATCGGCGATAACACCGTCGCGCAACGGACGGATGGTGCGGATACCCTCCGGCGTCTTGCCGTGCATCATCAAGGCCTTCTTGCCGACAGCCTTGACCTCTTTGGTCTTTTGATCTATTGCGATAATGGAAGGCTCGTCCACCACCACCTGGTTGTTCTGCAAAATAACGGTGTTGGCCGTGCCTAAGTCAATAGCGATTTCTTTTGTGAATATTGAAAATAAACCCATAATTTGCTTTGAAAAATTTAAGAATGCAAATGTATAAAAAATCTCACTTCTATACGATGTTTTTTTTCTATTGTTACACGAAAAGCCAAAAAAACATTAATTCCACTCAAGGTGCATGTTAGTGTATGCAATTTTTGTACTTTTGCGCCAAATATGATGATGAAAAAACTTTGGATAACCTTATCGGTCGTTCTGTTCTGTTCTGTGTCGTTCGCACAGGTACGCTATTCTGTTGATCCGAAAATACAGCAGATTCAATCCGACTATATCAAGGCATGGGAGAAAGTGGACAAAATAGACGGATACCGGATTCAGATTACCGCCTATTCCGGCAACAATTCCCGCAACAAGGCCGAAGCGGAACGCGCTTCTTTCAAAGCCAATTTCCCAGGCATCAGCGTCTATCTCTCCTACTCCGAGCCCTATTTCAAAATCCGCGTGGGCAATTACCTTACCCGACTGGAGGCGTACAAAGATTTAAAGCGCATACAGCTAACCTACCCCAACGCATACATCGTGCCTGAGAAAATCTCTTTCAAAGAGTAACAGATATAGTGAACTAAACCGTGGCAATGTTGATGATGACCTCCAAGGCCTTCACCATGGACTCTAACGGCACGTATTCGTATTTGCCGTGGAAGTTGTGTCCGCCCGCGAAAATGTTGGGGCAAGGCAGTCCACGGAACGACAGATTGGCCCCGTCAGTACCGCCGCGAATGGGTTGCACCACCGGTTTCACGCCCGCCTTCTCCATGGCCTTCATCGCCCGCTCCACCACGTAAAATACCGGCTCCACCTTCTCGCGCATGTTGTAGTACTGATCCTTGATCTCGCACGTCAGGCGGTTGTTGTACTTCACGTTCAGATAGTCCGTAATCTGTTGAATCTGTTTTTTCTTGGCTTCGAACTTCTCTTTGTCGTGGTCACGGATAATATAGTTGAGTTGGCTGTTCTCCACGCTGCCCTCCATGTGGATGAGCAGGAAGAAGCCTTCGTAATCCTGCGTATATTGCGGCCGCTCAAATTCGGGCAACATGTTGTTGAACTCCATGGCGATGAGTTGGGAGTTTACCATCTTGTTTTTGGCATATCCCGGATGGATGTTGCGCCCTTGAATCTTGATCACGGCGGAAGCTGCGTTGAAGTTCTCATACTCCAGCTCGCCGATGGCTCCGCCGTCCATGGTGTAGGCATAGTCGCAGCCGAACTTTTCCACATCGAAATACTTGACCCCTTGGCCAATCTCCTCGTCAGGGGTGAAAGCAACCTTGATAGGGCCATGCTTGATTTCCGGATGTTGGATCAGATACTCCATTGCGCACACAATCTCGGCCATGCCGGCTTTGTCGTCGGCACCCAGCAGAGTCTTACCGTCCGTGGTAAGCAGCGTTTGTCCCTTGTAGCCGGCCAATTCCGGAAAATCGGCCAAGGTGAGGGCGGTGTTGGTTTCAGCGTCCAGCATGATGTCCTGGCCATCGTAGTTTTCGATGATGCGCGGCGCGCTGATGCCCGGCATGTCCGGCGCGGTGTCCATGTGCGCGATAAACCCGATGGTGGGCTCGTCGCCACTCGCGTTGCCCGGCAGCAAGGCCGACACATAGCCATATTGGTCTTTTGCCACCTCTGTCATGCCGATGGCTTTCAGTTCCTCCACCATCACATCGGCGAAATCCAGCAACGCCTGCGTGCTGGGATAACTCTCGGAAGTTTCGTCAGAAGTGGTAGCAAATGAGATATACTTGGAAAATCGTTTCAACAGTTCTTCTTTCATAGTATGTGATTTTAATGGGTTTTGATGAAAAAAAGCGGGGGCAAATATACAAAAAATGGAAGGCTGTGAAAACAAAAAAGCCCCGAAAATTTCGAGGCTCTGTGGTGCTGACGGGAATTGAACCAGTGACACACGGATTTTCAGTCCGTTGCTCTACCAACTGAGCTACAGCACCATCTCAGTTTTGAGGCTGCAAAAATACAATTTTTTTTCATTCAAACCGCATTTGAAATGAAAAAATTTATATTTAATTGATATTTAAACAGATAAAAGATTGAAAACACTTATTCACCCCTTTTACCTCCTTTACCTCCTTTACCCCTTGCACCCAGCACACTAATCCCATTGTTTTGAAACCGGAAAAGAAGCGCGATATTGTCGTAATGACTCGAAATCAAGATGACAAACGACAACTTGTTCCCGATTGGATTCCGCTTGGCAAATGATTTCCCCTTGGGGAGAGATGACAGCGGTACCTCCCGCGTGCGCATGACCCTCACCATCATAGCCGATGCGGTTCACCACCAACACGTAGGCCTGGTTTTCAATGGCGCGCGCCGTGGCCAATTTCAGCAATACCTGCTCGCGAGGTTCCGGGAAATTGGCCGTGTATATCAGACAGTCGTACAGGAATTGTCCGTCCTGAACCGCATTTCGACTCCAAACAGGAAAGCGAACATCATAGCAGATGAGCGGAAGCCAACGTTGACCTGAACTTTCCACAATCGTGAGCTTGTCGCCTGACATGCATATCCTCTGTTCCGAGCCAAAAAAAAGATGCTTTTTGTCATACCAACCTCGAACACAGTCCGGCGACATCCAAATCAGGCGATTGACGATTTTCTCCCCGTCCCGAATGGGAAGTGTAGCCACCGTGTCACAGTTGTAACGTTGCGCCATTTTTTGGAGAAATGTCACGCTGCGGCCCTCCATGGACTCGGCATGTTGGTCAAAATCCGCGGAGAAACCGCAATTGAACATCTCAGGAAACACTATCAAATCTACAGGTTTCTGTATTTTGTCTTTCAACAAAACCTCATAATGTGTAAGATTATCCTCTACATCATGAGGCCGGATATCGGACTGAATGAGTGCTACGGTGACCATTTTTAATATGTGATGATGATTTTGTCGCCCACCTTGAAGTCCGCAAGTATGGCCACATCGCCCTGATACATGGCTATTTCAAGGCAGCCCAATGCATTACCAGTCAAATAGAACTCCTCTTCCGGGCTGTAACTTTCATGATAAATCTGACATTTCCATTCTTTTTTGGATTGAATGGTGGCTTGGAACGTGCCTTTGCCCACCGCTTCCTTGAACATGTTCACCGGAATATTGGTAATGGCGTTGAAATAGGCGTCTATATATACAATATCGCCTTCTATTCTCCTGTCATTGGCAAAATGTATAGGCAACGCGGAGAACATTCTCTTGAAATTCGTGTATTCAACGGTGATGGCATCTAACTTGCTGTTTGCCACCGCCTGGGCCAATTCAACGATTCTGTCCAGCGCGCAGGGAGTGCTGCCGGAATACTGGCGGGCGGCAATAGGAAAGTGACGGTTGAACATGAGGCAGAAGATACCGTTATCTTCCCCGATGAAGAAATGCTGGTCGTATTCCACCACCACAGGGGCGAAAGTGGAAGTGGCCGTGGCATTGGTCAGCATGATATGGATGCAACCTGCGGGGAAATTTCGATAGCTCTGCAAAGTGAGGAATGCGGTCTGACTCACGTTGAACAAGTCCACCACATGGCTGATGTCCATGATTTCCGCGTCGGGGACAGCCGAAAGCAGTTTGCCTTTGAACATGGCCACGTACGGATCTCGTGTTCTCCAATCACTGATTAGGGTTACAATGGGTCTCATTGCTTATTGGTTTTGCAGGCGCAAAAGTACAAAAAAAGGTGTATTTTTGCACCATCTTAACACGACATAATGATAGAGCAAATATTTATCACTATCGGTGATTATTTCATTTTCCTGCGGAAGGTGTTTTCCAAACCAGACAAGTGGAGCATTTTCTTCAAGAAACTGGTGTTCGAGATGGACACCATGGGCATCGGTTCCATGCTGATTGTGAGCATAGTGTCCATCGCCATGGGAAGCGTCATCACCACGCAGACGGCCATGCAGATTGAAAGCAGCTGGATTCCCACTTGGACCGTGGGGTTCGTATCCCGCACCTCCATTGTGATGGAGCTTTGTCCCACCATTATCAGCTTGCTGCTGGTAGGTAACCTCGGATCGCGCATCACCGCCGAAATTGGTAGTATGCGAGTAACAGAACAGATTGACGCCTTGGAAGTTATGGGCATCAACCCCGCTTCCTATCTGGTGCTTCCAAAAGTGATTTCATCTCTTATTGTAAACCCCGTACTCATCATTTTCAGCATCTTCTTTGCATTGTTAGGCGGCTACATTACCGTTGCCATAACGGGTTGTGTTTCCACCTACGATTTCATGGATGGCCTCACCTACTGTTTCCGCGTGTATGATATAATCTATGCTGTGGTCAAAACGTTCGTTTTCGCCTTCGTGATGTCGTCCGTGGCCGCATTCTATGGCTACAAGATTGACGGCGGCGCATTGGAACTGGGCAAAGCGAACACCCAAGGAATTGTAATTTCGAGTTTTATTATTTTGATTATGAACGTGCTGGTCACCCAAATAATGCTGTAAGATGATAGAGTTAAAGAAGGTATCGAAATATTTTGGCGACAAACAAGTTTTGTTTGACATTAACACCACTTTTTTGGAAGGCAAAGTGAACCTGATTATCGGACGCTCCGGCTCAGGTAAGACGGTACTGATGAAATGTCTGGTCGGACTGTATTTTCCGGAAGAGGGCGTGGTACTATACAACAACCGCGACTTCCACCACATGGACAATGCTGAACAGCACAAGCTCCGCGCTGAAATGGGCATGGTGTTCCAAGGCTCCGCGCTGTTCGACTCCATGACCATCCAGGAAAACGTGATGTTCCCGTTGGACATGTTCACCAACATGTCGGACAGTGAGAAGCTGGACCGCGTCAATTTCTGTCTGGAGCGGGTGGACCTCCACAATGTGAACGCGCTCTATCCTGCCGAGTTGAGTGGTGGTATGAAGAAGCGTGCCGCCATTGCGCGCGCCATCGCCTGCAACCCGAAATACCTGTTCTGCGACGAGCCCAACTCCGGCCTCGACCCCAAAACCTCATTGGTTATCGATGAGCTGATCACAGACATCACGCACGAATTCGGCATCACCACGATAGTCAACACCCACGACCTCAACTCCGTCATCACCATCGGAGAAACCATCTCCTTTATTTACGAAGGTCGTCTTGCCTGGCGCGGCGACAAGGACAATGTGCTGACCTCCGACAGCAAAGAACTCAACGATTTCATCTATGCCCAACCGCTAACCCAAAGAATCAGACAATCCCTGTAACCCATGACCCTTCTCGACTACATTGTGCTGATTCCGCTCTGCTGGTTTGCCTTTTTGGGTTTCCGGAAGGGTCTCATCTATGAACTGACCTCCATTCTGGCACTCATCCTCGGCGTTTGGGCCTCCTACCGTTTCTCTGATTCGATAGCGCTTTGGCTGCCAGACATGCCTTTTGCAAAACAAATATCTTTCACATTAACATTTTTTATCGTTCTGTTTCTGGTTCATCTGGCTGGAAAACTGATGTGCAAAGTGGTGAAACTGGTTATCCCCGGCGTCGTGGACCATGTCTTTGGACTGCTGTTCGGGGCTGGCAAAGTGATCCTGGTCTGCAGCGTACTGTTTTATCTGATTGAGATGATTGACCCGCACGAAATCATCATCAAGAAAGACACCAAAGAAAAATCCCTGGTGTATGAGTATCTCAAGCCTATCGTGCCGCACGCTTTGGACTGGGAAAAAACAATCTATTCTGAAACACAAAACAATACACAAGAATAAACAAAACAACATACATTATGGCTACAATGAAAGAAGTGGAACAGAACCTGATAGAAGAATTTGAACTCTTTGACGACTGGATGGACAAGTACAACTACATCATCGAGCTCGGCAAAGAGCTGCCCATGATTGACGAACAGTATAAGACTCCGGAATTTCTGATTGAGGGATGCCAGTCTCAGGTGTGGCTGCATGCGGATTACCACGATGGCAAGGTGTTCTTCACCGCCGACAGCGATGCTATTATCACCAAAGGCATTGTGAATCTGTTGATCAGAGTGTTGTCTGAACGTACGCCGCAAGAGATTATCGACAACGATCTCCACTATCTGGACGCCATCGGATTGAAGGAGCATTTATCCCCCACGCGTTCCAACGGCTTGGCCTCCATGATCAAGCAAATCAAACTGTATGCCGTGGCTTTTAAAGCAAAAGAGAATTAATTTTTTTAAGAGAAATATGAAAAAGATATTAGGAATTGGTAATGCTTTGGTTGATGTGTTATTGAACATTGACAATGATGAGATATTGCAGCAGAACGGCTTGGACAAGGGCGGCATGGTGATGATTGATGCGGACCGGAAGAAAGAGCTGCACGAGCGGATCAAGAATATGAAACAGTCGTGTGCCACGGGCGGTTCCACGTCCAACACGATGCACGGACTGGCGCGTTTGGGTGCTCCGGCGGGCTACATTGGCAAGATTGGCCATGATGAGATGGGAAACTTTTTCCGTCGCGAAATGGAACGCTTCCACGTGACCCCGCATTTGATTGAATCGGATGTGGACACAGGCATCGCTACCACCTTCATCTCCAAGGATGCCGAGCGCACTTTCGCCACCTACCTCGGTGCCGCCGCTATGATGAATCCTGACGAACTTGACCCTACCGTTTTCGACCAGTATAACTGCGTACACGTGGAAGGCTATCTCATCTTCAACCACGACCTCATCCTAAAAGTTTGCCAGATTGCCAAGGAGAAGGGACTGAAAATCTCTATGGACATGGCCAGTTACAATATCATCGAGGCCAACTACGACTTCGTGAAGATGCTGTTAACGGACTATGTGGACATCATCTTCGCCAACGAGGAAGAAGCCAAGGCATTCACAGGCAAAGAGGGCCGGGAGGCGTTGGAAGTGCTGGCAGAATATTGCCCCGTGGCCATTGTGAAAGTCGGCAAGGAGGGTTCCTTCATCAAGATGAACGGCGAAGTCACGCAGGTGGGCGTGATTCCGGTGAAAGCCGTGGACACTACCGGCGCCGGCGATATTTATGCTGCTGGGTTCCTTTATGGCTTGATGAATGACTACACCCCTGAAAAGGCTGGTGAATTGGCCGCCTACCTGGCCGGTCGTGTCATTGAGCACATTGGAGCAAAGTTGCCAGACGAAGTTTGGGATGAAGTAAGGGAGAAGTTTTTTGCGTAAGAATTTACATAATCTTTGAAAACAACCACTGTCTTGGAGATTCCGCGCAAAGCGCGGAATGGTGGTGGGTTGGTGGATAATGATGGGCGTTTCGCGGCGGGCAAACATTGTGTTTCGGTGCACGCGACTCCCGCGCCGCGATTGGCCATGCGCTGCATCGCCGGTACCTCACACTGCCGTGTGAGGCTACCAATGGGAGGTCTCCCTTCAGGACTCAGCTCTTGCAGCAGGTCTGTGGCTATGATGCCGTATGCCTCGGAGAGGCCGCCCGACGCGCAACCCTGCACTCCCGTGCAGGGTGTGAGCGATAACCAGGGGTGTCAACCCCTGGGTGCGGGACGGCCTGTGCGATGGGTCGCGGCGCACGACACACACGCGCCGAAGCACTGAATCAACCCGCCGCGAAACGCCACATACGCACCGCTGAACCCCCACCATTCCGCCGCCTCTGCGGCGGAACCTCCAAAACAAACCGTGTCTCTAACCGCTGTCGGAACCCCCAACATTTCTTCCAACTTTGCCACCACACGTTAACAACCAATTCTTAATAATACACGTTGTAATTTTCTAATTCACTGATTATTACGATAATATTGTTTTTGTCAAAACCTTTGAAAAAAGGTTGGGGTGTTGTATCTTTGCGGCAACCTGTATATTTGCTGCTAAATTATCTATAACAATATGAATAACAAAATTGACATTATTAGTCCTGAAGCCATCAGGTCGCGCATTTTTAAGGTGCAATTTTTTCACCTTAAAGAACGGACGAGGACAGCACAGCTCAAATCTGAAATGTACGAAACGCTGCGATATCAAAACGACATTAATGAAATGATTTCAAAAGAGCAGAATAGTATTTCGGCACAGATAGAGAGCCTAAACGATGCAATGGCGCAATTGCAGGCGGATTATAATCAGAAACAATTAACTCCCCAGGCCTCTCCCATTGGTTTTGTGGTGAGAAAAGATGAATAAAAAAACAGGGCGCAGCCCCACGGTCACGCCCTTGAAATTTATTCTCTAATCACTGTACCCTGACTACTATCCCCTGTTCTAATCGCGAAGGCAGCGGACTATTTGGCAATCATAATAATAGGAACTCCCAAAGCTTGTTCAATAAGGGCTATGGTACGACAGGTGAAATTATGACCGCCGCCCAACCATCTTGTGACATCGGACGGACGTCTGTGGGTGCGAGCCGCCAACTCCTTTTTGTTAATTCCCTTTTCCTTCATTACTGCTTCTATGCGACCAGCAATACCGTCCGATATGGCATCAGTAGCCCAATCAAGAGTGGGTATGCTATCGTAGGCGTCTTGTACGACCTGACTGTAAATCTTAATATTATTCTTTGGTCTCATATCGTAAAAGTTGTACTTTCTATTCCTGTAATGACATTTTGTTCAATTTTGACCTTACCTCTTGCAAGTTCTTGTGCGAGAATTTGATCAAACTTCTGCAAATCCATCACATAGCCGCTTAATTCCACATCCTCTTCATACGTCCTTGTGATTTTTGCTCCACCATTCCCTACAATTAATATCTGATCCGAAATGCGCAGACAATACAAGCGCAGGATTTTTGAATCAATTGAAAGTGCGGTCAAATGATCCTTGACTTTGCCTTCGGGTCTAAAATACCGTTCCAAAGCACCGTTTGCCACGATTCTATGAATAGCCCTGAACACTTTTTGGAAATCCTTGTTTAGTGTAGCATCATTCAAGAATTTTTTCACAAATTTTTCGTATTCGGTCAGGTCGTTACCATCAAAGCAAATGGAATATAAACCGACTTTGTCACTTTGTTCTATGATTTTAAGTTTTGCTGTTTTCATAATTGTTGTATTAACGCCGCAAAGATAATCTTTTTTTGAATATTTCGCATATATGCAAAATTTTTTACACGAAAAGGGAGGTGTCTAAAATAGCCCCTTTTTCACCTCCTTTTCCTCTTTTACCTCATGTACCTGTTAAACTCACCCCTTGCCCAAAACCCAAAACCAAAGGGCGCAGCCCCACGGCCACGCCCTTGACTGTTCACTGGTTACCGACTACCGCCCACAATATACTCTGGCAAGTCCGGACATTTGGGTGTTAACCAGTGCTTTTCCCACATGTTATCACCCTCCTTTCGCAGTCCGTCAGGACTGCATAGCTTGTTAGCGTTGGGAATATGCGTGGGGTTTCGCACGCCGTAGGTGTGCGGGGATAAGGCGTTTTCAGTGCGGAAGTTCATCCATTATCCTCTTCAATCGGGAACAATCCTCTATTTGTTCCTTAAAACTTGCGCCAGGGTTCCCTTTCATAGAATACCATCCTTCTTTTGTTTTGTATGAGACATCCACAAACAAGGAGTGCGACAACATTTGCATCAAATACTTGCAAGGTATGAGCAAAGTCTTAACGCCTCCTGCCGCATTTGTGGAATCGACATATACTTCATTTTCATATACAACATCCAGCACAGTATATACACTATCATAGAAAGTGATTTGAATACTGTCCATCCGAAAATCCTCGTAGTTGGTAATGACGATACTTGAAAGAGGTTCTTCTCCATCTTTCCCGGCAGTCAAAATTATGTTGGCAAAGTGCCAAGGGGATTGCCAAGATGTGGGTATAATAGTGTAGCACATAAGTTCCACATCTGTTGAAGATACTGTTTGCCATTCCACAAAGCGGGAGAGCGACTCGCCGGAACAATCGCATTGGTAAAACCGGTCATCCCGCGATGCTTGCAACAAGAAATTGGATGCTGTAGCCCGCATCATCAGGGTGAATTCAAATACGGAGTCATTGGCGATGACATCAGCTACTCGGTCCACCATTCGGCACACCTGACCGGAATGGGTTTCGACAGGTTGTGTACTATCCTCAAAAAAATAATACACAGAATCTATCAAATTGATAAGCGATACCCTTTGGCTGTCATTGATTTCATAATCCGTCGCCCACTCCCGCATGAAATCCGGCCATCTGACCTCCCCGTTTCCGTCTGCAATCTTTTTTGGGGTGGTGCAGGATGAGAGGGTGAAGAGGCAGAGGAGAAAAATTGCTAAATGTTTCATGTTGCAGTTTATTAAAACACACCACCTTCCAAATGAATTTTTCTCATTTTACCATCTGCATAGCCGTTGAGAGTATTGTACCAAGTGTTTGGTGTCCAAAAATCCATATTTAACACCTTGCGTTTTATCTCTTCATATAATCTTGGGTTCATTAAGGCAACAAACACTTCGGAATCGGCATTTTCTATTATGTCTGTTGTCATCCCATCTGCCCTATTTGCAACAATACACATGCATTCGCCTATTTCGTCAAAGTAGGTGGTCGATAATCTTACAGGTAGATAACGGTCGGCTTTCTCAAAGCCTAAATCCGCGCTTATTGTGTTTATTTGCATGATATTTTTGGCTTTTGTTATAAGATTCCAAGTGAACGATATCCGTTGAGTGAATCTTTTACGCTTTCATACATTGCATTCAAATATCGTTTTCCTTTTCTACATGCCTCAATATTTGCATCTTTGAATGCATCTTCCGCTCGTGTGATTTGGATAAGGTAGTATTTAATATGCTTATATATAGTTTCAACTCTTTTTTTGAGATCATCTGGATTACACCTAAGTATTTCTTCAAGTGTACCTGTTAATCCCATGAATATTTGAATGAAAAACCTCTCCTTGTAATAATCAATTGTGTGGATAAGTGTATCAGCTGCAATACAAGATTGCATAGTTCCCATTTGTATTCCTTTACATAGGCATAACACCTCGCAATATAGAGAGAACTTGAGCTTTTTGTCATCGTGTGACAATTGTTCTTGTTTACCTGATTCTTCTAATTTAGATATTATATTATAGAATGCCATACCAGTGTGATAGCCATCGTTATCACTTAAAGATAATAATTCCTCCACATGATTTGAGCAGTAATTATACAATGAGTTTGCATTTTCTAAGAACTGTTCTGCCGTGCGAGAGTTGGGCATTGCAGAAAAATTCACATTCATTGCCAAATTTTTTATTCCCATATTTGCTTTGTGCCATTTTTATCCTGTCGGCGCATCAGTTTTTAAAGATTATTAATTGCATTTTTTTTGATTTGTGGTCAATAAATCCACATATTCAAAAGGCTTCCCGTATTTTTTGATATACACACACACAACAAGCAGTTTTTCCGAGAATTGTTTCAGGCGGGAATCCCCTTCCTCCTTTTCCCATGTCGGATAACAATCTGCAAATCTTTGTAAATAGTTTCTACAAGACAACAACAGCCTATTTTCAAAGAAAGTGTTTTCCTCTATCACTGAATCACACTTGCATTTTATGATATTTGTCAATCTATTTATAGAATGAAACAGCACAAGGAATGTCCCTTTCCATTCAGTTGGTTTTTCGCTGGTTTTGTTGCGGAACACAAATATATTTTCGCTCAAAACAATTTCATCTAATTCATTTAAATATTTCTCAATATCACTTTCGTTTGTATAGTGCAGATTTTGATAGTTTTTTATGATAATATCAAACAATTCGTCCCAATTCCCAGCAGACACTTGAAAAGTATCTAGGCTGCAATGATTTAACAAGTACAAGGATTGTATATCTTGGAAATTCAACACGCACTTCCCTTTTAACAATATTTTTGCATAAAGAAAAGACGCTCCTTGATAATGGAGATTTGACGAAATCACGATTTCTATAGGTTCGCTTGGAATAGAGTACTTAAATGTCTTATACCCTTTTTTATCGTGCTTTGGGATAAGGCAATCATTTGAGCCTTCAACACCTTTATAAAGACGCTTATTTTCTGAATCATAACATAATGCACTATCCATGTCTTTGATTTTTTTATTCACTTACTCTATGCTGCAGTTTTCGGCTTCCCTGCATGTTTTAATTTGAACTTTCAAGAACACATAAAAAGAAAGTGGAGCTATAATCCGACAGCATCCACGAAGTAGGGTCTGGACTCCCCGATTACTAGATACTGAAGAACAAGCCCCACCTGATTGGCAATTAAATACTCAATAGGCAAGCTTGGTTCCCGATATCCGAGTAATCATCAGTAAATTGTCCAGATTTACTTCGTCGGATAAGCGAAAACTCGCTTTCTTTTCAAGAAAAAATGTCATTCCCCTTCCGCCTATTTCAAACTTCGGGGCGAACAACGGGGCAAAGATAGTGAAAAAAACAGAAAAAAACGGCCGCCATCATTGCCGTATGAAAAAATGTGTACTTTTGCAGCGGAGTCAAAGCCAAGCTTTGGCTGTCGATTCTGCGGATTCGACGAATACTGGGCTGACAATATTATATGTCAGCCTTCAGTTTATATACCAATCTGCATCTTTTCAGAGTGTGTACCCATAGTTCCACGATTTTGACCCCTGAGCGCAGTTGTCCCTCAATGGAACGAAGCATATAACCATCAGTTAGTCCACAATCTTCGACAATTATTCTGTTTGATTGACGAAATCCCCTTCTGCACATATTTGCAAAATTTGTCTTTGGATTGTAATGGACATACCCTTCATGTTCATACCAATCACCATCCACCCACAAATCCGGGCATTTGCCATAGTAGGGTGTGCCTCTCAGACTGCCGTATATCATGTCATACGCCGGATCCTTGTACGGAACATCCAGTTTAGGGGTCATTACGACAGTCTTGCCTTGATTAGCAAAAAACTTAGCGCAAGCTAAAATACGCCGAAAGTCATCTGTTTCACGGTCTATGGCGTTATAAATCACCACCTCTCCGCCATTTGGAAAGCGAAAAGTCTCTTCTGTAGAAAGGTCTATCCTATGTCTATCGTCTTGTTTTGTTTTCAAAGCCGAGCTTTTAAGAGCCGGCAAAGATAAAAATATTTCTTTAATACATTGTAAATCAATATGTTTTAACTATTGGTTGTTAAAATGCAATCACTTTTTCACTCCTCCGCTGTCAGCGTCAGCGCCCCGACCTCCGAGTGCGCTTCGTTCAGCCATAGGACAGAGGCCAGGTCGCGCGTAACTTCGCCAGTGCCCAAGTCGCAGTCGCTGGTGAACCGCACGGGCAGGGCGTGCGCCAAGAAGCCGAACTTCTCATAATACCTACGCAAATCCTCGTTTTCAGGTATCAGGGCGACTGCGTCCATGGCGCACGCCCGCGCATACCCTATCGCCTCGCGTATCACCTCGCCCGCCAACCCCTGCCGGCGGTACGCCTCCTCCGTCGCAATGCCATACAGATAGCCAACCCGCCCCACTTCGCACGCACACGGGATGAGCAGACAAACAGTGACCAAACGCCCGTCCGCCTTGCGCACGAACGCGCGCCGACGGTCATAGTAGCGCGACAAACAAGTGTGTACGAACGTCGTTTCGTCATGGAAACATGCCTGCCAAAGCTGCACAATACCGCGCAAATCATCGTCGGCCAGCCGGGCGGTGCGCTTCTCCACCAATTGCAACGGCTGGTATGACAGCTTCGACTGCCGCAAACCGGGCAAACCCAAATCCTCCTCCCGGTTGATATGGGTATATTGTGTCGGCAAATGCTGCGCAAACTGCTGGCTGATCATCGGGAAAACGCCCTCATATTGCGCGTCGGCCTTCTCCACATGAATATCGAAAGTATGGTTGTTGATGGGCGAGCCGAGCGTGAACGCCACGAGATTCTCCTTCACAAACAGCGCGCCACCCAACAATCCAAATTCCTCAAAATGGTCCAAAAAACGACGGATTGCTATTTCTTCCATATTCAGATGCGTTGTGTCACCCGTGTAAAGCTCACGCCATTGGTGCAGAAGTTGCAGACACGCATCGAAATGCTTGGGCGTAAGGGACTCGTAACGATAGGAATACAGCGACTTGAACTTGTTGACATGATTGCGCTTGGCGGCCAGTTTCCGCCCGCTGAAAGTCTGAAACGCCCGTGTTTCATACAGATAATCCGCTCTGAAACGGAGATTGTCGTACAGAAAACCATCTGGATAAAGTTGCTCAAGCGTTTGCTGCTCTTCATCAGAGAGTTGCAACAGGATATATCCGTCTTCTCCTGCATCTTCGCCAATCTGCTCGAGAATTTGCGGCAGGGATGAGGTATGGATGTTGGGATAAATCATGTATTTTGGCAGACCATGGCTTGCGGCGGACTGTGAGCGAATTATCAGTCGGTCGGCGCACGCGGTCCACTGGTTGCCATAATACTCCCGCCAGCAGAAGAGATTGGCGAAAACATGATCGCACACGCGCCCGCTGTCACGCAAGTGTTGCCGGAACAAAGACTGGTCTTCGATTTGTATGGGGCAGAAAGTGAGGCTCATGTTGTGAAACGGAGTTTTTCGTATTTTTGTCGCCAAAACTGACGGTCAACCGACAATAAAAAAAGGGGCACTTCCATGTCCCTTGTCAGAGCCACTTGTGAGACTTGAACTCGCGACCTACGCATTACGAATGCGTCGCTCTACCAACTGAGCTAAAGTGGCTTTTTTGAGGCCGCAAAAATAGAAAAAAAATTGAAACATAACCCTTTTTGAAATGAAAAAATTATTCTGCACCTTGTTAACCCTCATTTTCTGCATGGGAATGGCTTTTGCCCAGCATTTTGACCAATATTTTGAAAACAAGAATCTGCGGGTGAACTATCTGCACATTGGCAATTTAACACAGGAGGAACTGAAAATCGACCACTTCACTGCCGGTGGCACTTGGAACGGCACACGCCAGTTTCTGATTGAACCCGACATGTACGGTGACATCGTGGTAGAGCTATTCGACTCCGTGTCCAACAAGCTGATTTACAGCCGCAGCTACTCATGTCTGTTTACCGAGTATCGCACCACTGAAAGAGGCGAGACCGAAATTGCCTCTATGGAAGAATCTGTAAACATACCCTTCCCAAAACAAACTGTGAAATTGAGATTCACCGCATATGACCGCAAACGTGTGGGGACGGTGCTTTCCGAGAGCTATTTCAATCCGATTACGACTCCGACCGAGCCGCTTATCAAACAATACCAAACCATGAATCTGCACGTTGGCAACACCCCTGACAAAGCCATTGACATCCTGTTTATACCTGATGGATACGCCAAAAGCGACGCAAAACTGATGGAAAAGGATATGAAACGATTCGCTTCCTACGTGATGAACTGCTCACCATACAAAGAGATGAAAAACAAAGTGAACATCCGTGCCATTAAAGGATACTCTGAAGATTCGGGAATCACACAACCGCAGAACGATATTTACAAGAAAACACTGGTCAACACAGCATACAACGCATTGGATTTAGATCGCTATCTGATGTGTATGGGGGTGTGGAATCTGTATGATGTGGCTGATGACGCCCCGTTTGATGCAATTGTCATCATCTGCAACAGTGAAAAATACGGTGGTGGTGGTATCTATAATTTCTATTGCACGGTTTACAACCATGGCGAGTATCCCGATTATGTGATTGTACACGAGATGGGTCACCTTATCGGAGGTCTGGCAGACGAATATTACACTTCTGAAGTATCTGTGCAAGATTTCTACCCCTCCGATGTGGAGCCTGTGGAACCCAACCTCACGACCTTGGTGGATTTTGATTCCAAATGGAAAAACATGCTGGATGAAAACACGCCTGTTCCCACACCCGTCACAGGCAAAGGCACACCGGAATATGACCGATTAGGCGTGTATGAAGGCGGTGGTTATGTAGCCAAAGGGGTGTATCGCCCCGCACAGCATTGCACTATGCACCAAATCCGGTACGATGATTTTTGCCCGGTATGCAAGAAGACATTGGAAGAGGTAATAGATTATTATGCGCGATGATCACCTGTAGAGACGCATAGTTATGCGTCTCTACACACCACACCATCACGCATTCTTGATTTTGTACATATCCAGCACGTTCTGCATGAGCATGGCGATGGTCATGGGGCCTACACCGCCAGGCACGGGCGTGGCCGCGCTCAAACGTTGCTCCAGCGCCTCGCGCGTGCGCGGGCTATAGACATCGCCTTCCAATCCTTCGTCGGTACGGTTGATGGCCACGTCAATCAGGATGGCCCCCTCTTTGAAATCTTCGGGCTTCAGCAGGTTTGGATGACCGGCAGCGGTAATGATAATATCGCCGATACGCGTGATGTCAGACAAATGCTGCGTGTGTGAATGGCACAACGTCACCGTGGCGTTCTGACGAATGAGCAACTGAGCCGTAGGTTCGCCCACCAACTGACTGCGCCCGATAACCACCGCGTGTTTGCCTGCCACTTCTATGTCGTTGGTTTCCAGCAAAGAAATGATGCCCTTCGGCGTACAAGGCATGACGTAGGGTTCGCCCAAGTGCAACAATCCCACATTCATCAAATGCAGACCATCTGCATCTTTTTTATAGTCAATAAAATCCAGAATCTTGGCACTGTCATAATGTTCGGGCAACGGCAACTGAATCAAGATGGCATCCACAGTACGGTCGTTGTTCAGGCGGTCAATGAGATCCATAATCTCCCGCTCCGAAGTGGTAGCAGGCAGCAGATAAGTGTCACAGTTCATGCCTAACGACTTGCAAGTTTTCTCCTTGCTGCGCACGTATGAAAGACTGTCGGGACGGTCGCCCACCAGGATAATGGCCAATTTGGGCACACGGAAACCAATGGCCCTTATCATTTCAACTTCTTTGGTGATTTGGTCCTTTATCTGCTGGGCACAAGCCTTTCCATCAATGATTTTCATAATATTGGGAAAAAGAATGAATAATTCATGTAATTTTTTGCGGCGCGAAAGTACGAAAAAATCCGCACTTGGTCCTTTGTCTTAGTGTGCCTCAAACCAGCTGGTCCCCTCGTTGATATCCACATCCAGCGGCACTGATAACTGCATAGCGCCACTCATGTGCTTCACCACTAAGGGTTTTAACACGTCCAATTCGTCTTTCCGGGCATCGAACACCAATTCGTCGTGCACTTGCAGAATCATCTTGCTCCGGAGGTTCAGTTCCCGCATCTCACGGTGTATGTCGATCATCGCAATTTTGATTAGGTCGGCAGCAGTACCCTGTATGGGCGCGTTGATGGCGTTGCGCTCTGCAGCCTTGCGCAAAATACCGTTCTGTGCATTGATGTCGCGAATATAACGACGACGACCCAGCAGCGTCTCCACATACAAGTTTTCACGGGCAAAATCCAATGTATCGCTCAAGTAATCCGATATTTTCGGGAAGCTCCTGAAATAATCCTCTATGAGTTGACGCGCCTCCCCTTGCGGAATCTGCAGACGGTCGGCGAGTCCGAAAGCGGAAATACCGTACAAAATGCCGAAATTCACTGTCTTGGCTGAGCGGCGCATGTCTTTCGTAACCTCATTCTGCGGTACTCCGAAGATATGGGCAGCCATGGCCGCGTGGATATCTTCGTTCTTGCGGAAGGTTTCAATCATGCGTTCGTCGCCACACACGTGTGCCACAATGCGCAACTCTATCTGCGAATAGTCGGCTGCCAATATCACATGCTCGGCATCCGTGGCCACAAACGCTTTGCGGATGTCACGCCCACGCTCTGTGCGCACGGGAATGTTCTGCAAATTGGGGTTCACCGAACTCAACCGACCTGTGGAGGTTATCGTTTGCGTGAAAGTGGTATGGATGCGCCCTGTCTTCGGATTGATTAACTGCGGCAATGCATCGATGTATGTGGATTTCAGCTTAGAAAGCTTGCGCCATTCCAGAATCAGTGGCACAATGGGGTGCTTGTGTGCCAGCTTCAACAACACCTCTTCACCCGTCTGATACTGCTTGCTTTTGGTCAATTTGGCGTTCTCGATAATCCTCAAGCGTTCAAAAAGAACTTCCCCTAACTGCTTAGGAGACCCGATGTTGAACTGCACTCCGGCATACTCATAAATCTGATTCTCCAACTCCTGCAACTCCGCCTTCATCGTCTCGGAATTCTTCTGCAAGGTGGACACATCAATATGCACACCCGCGCGTTCCATGTCAGCCAACACGGGTACCAAGGGCATCTCCACAGTGTCGAACAGTTTTTGCAACTGATTATCAACCAACTCTTTTTGTAAGAGAGGAAGCAATTTCACATACGCACTCACCCGCTCAACTGCCACATCTTGCAGGGCGGCGGAAGATGACTTCAAAGAATAATTGAGATAAGCATTGCAAATCCTTTCCAAGTTATGCTGGTTTTCTGGCTGGATAAGATAATGCGCTATCTGCAAATCAAAAATCTTGGCAGTCGGTTCAATCTTGAAAGCCTTCAAATACTTATAGGTGGGCTTGCTTTCGTAGGTAACAACCGTATGTTCACCTGTAAAAATCCATTGTATAAGATGCTGATAATGACGGTGTTCACTCTCCACAAAATGGTAATAGCAGGTCTTGTCATCCATTGCAAACGCGAAGCCGGCAATCTTGTCGTCTTGCATAATCCAGTCGAAGAAGCATTGGCTGTTGGCTGTTGGCTGTTGGCCGTTAGATTTTTGAATTTTGAATTCTGAATTCTGAATTTGCTCCAATGATTCAATTTGAATAATCTTGGGAAGCAAGATACTCTCCTCTTGGAAAAGGTCTCTTTGTCCGCTTTCGGGAACATCAACATTTTGATTAAACAAATCAAATTCCGCGGCAGGCTGTTTCTTCAAAGATAAGTCAGTGAAGATGCGCTGCGACAACGCCTTGAACTCCAACTCTGTGAATATGGCTTTCAACTTCACCGGGTCGGGACCTGTGTACGCCATCTCCTCAAAATCGCACTCAATGGGCACATCAATCATGATGGTGGCCAACTGCTTGGAAAGGAACGCCTGTTCTTTGAACTCCAGCAAGTGCTGGCGCTGTTTCTCCTTGTCAAGATTGATGCCACAAGCATACATATTCTCAATGGAATCATAGTTGGCAAGCAACTTTTGGGCTGTAACCGGACCAACGCCAGGTACGCCTGGTATGTTGTCGGAACTGTCGCCTTGCAAACCCAGAATATCAATCAGCTGCTCAGGTCTTTTGATTTTGTACTTCGCACAAATCTCTGCCGGTCCGAGAATCTCCGCTGGCTGTCCGAACTTGCCCGGACGGTACATCTTGATGTTCGGGGAAACCAACTGGCCATAATCCTTGTCCGAAGTCATCATATATACATCAAAACCCTCAATCTCCGCATGTTTCGCCAACGTGCCCACGATATCATCCGCCTCATAGCCATCCATGGCCACCATCGTAACACGGAACGCATCCAGAATGCGCTGGATGTACGGAACAGACTGGATGATTTCATCGGGCGTAGCCTCTCGGTTTGCCTTGTAATCCTCAAAATCCGCATGGCGGAATGTGGGCGCACCCGTGTCAAACGCCACGGCAATGTGCGTGGGCTTCTCGTTCTTGACAATCTCATAGAACATGTTGGTAAAGCCCAAAATGGCCGAGGTGTTCAGTCCTTTGGAGGTGAACCGCGGACTCTTGATCATGGCATAATAGGCTCTGAAAATCAAGCCCATGGCGTCAATTAGGAAAAGTTTAGGTTTCATAAAAGGGTGAAGTTGGTGAAATGGGTGAAGGAGGTAAATAGAATAAAAATTCGTGCAGATTCGTTTGATTTGTGACTATATCTCCGGGCTGAGCATTTGTGAGTAGTCGCGCGGGCCGAAGATCGCGCTGCCAATGCGAATCAGCGTGCTCCCCTCCTCTATCGCAATCGGATAGTCGTCGGTCATGCCCATGGAAATCTCTTTGAAATCCGGATTATTGGGGAAGTATTTTTCTTTCAGGGTGTTGAAGATGCTGTGAAGCTTTTGGAACTCCTTGCGTACGCGCTCCATATCCTCGGTGAAGGTGGCCATACCCATCACACCGCAAATTTTCACATGATGCAAGTTTTGGAAAACTTCTCCTTGAAGCATCGTTTCACACTCACCCAATGAAAATCCGAATTTGGTGTCCTCTTTGGCGATATGGAATTGGATCAGACAGGGTATCACCCGGTCGTATTTAACAGCCTGCTTATCGACTTCTTGAAGCAAAGCTTCGCTGTCAATGCTGTGAATCAACGTGACAAACGGGGCGATGTATTTGACTTTGTTGGTCTGCAGATGCCCGATGAAATGCCAGTGGATATCCTTGGGCAGCACTTCGTGCTTGGCCTTCATTTCCTGCGCCTTGTTCTCGCCAAACGCACGTTGTCCCTCATCGTAAAGCATTTGAATGTCCGTCGCCGGTTTGAATTTGGAAACGGCAATCAGCTGGACGTGGTCGGGGAGATTGTTTTTTATTTCGTTGTATTTTTCAAGATTCATAATCCTATTTTTGTGCAAAGGTACGATATTTTTCCCATTTTCATCCTGTTTGCGCTACACCATTCCGCGATACGCGACAGCGTTGAGCGGAATCTACAGCAAACTACAATGCCCGCATCACGCAATCCCATAGCCTTTCGGCGGTCTGGTCCCAGCTGAATTTGGTGCGTTGCTCGCGGCCTTTTTGTATCAGTTCCTGGCGCAGATTCTCATTCGTGGCCAATTGTGTCATGGCATCGGTAATCTGTTCCACGGAATTGGGATCGACCAACAAGGCAGCGTCTCCGGCCACCTCGGGCATGGAGGTTACATTGGAGGTGATGACGGCCGTTTCTGCATTGAAGGCTTCCACGATGGGGATGCCGAAGCCCTCGAAGAGCGTAGCATACACCAGCGCAAGCGCCGAAGCCATCACTTGCGACAGCTCTTCGGCGGACAGACGGCCTAGAAAGCGGACATCTTGGGCAAAGGTCATGCTCCGGAGCACTTCATCCAGCTCGTCCTGCTTCCCCGCACGCGCCCCCACAACCACGAATTGGGTGTTGGCCCCCGTCTGCGCTTTGTATTGCTCAAATGCACGTAGAATATTGGCCAGATTTTTGCGCTTGTGGATGGCACTGACAAACAGAAAATAGGGTAAACCATCCGCATATTTCTGTCGCACAAGCTGCTGTTTGTCTTCCATTAACGGCTGATAAACGGCATTACTGCCATTATACACCACATCTATTTTCTCTTTCGGAATACTGTAGAAACGTTGGAGATCCTGTTTGGAAAACTCGGAGACGGTGGCGATGCGCACTGCCTTTCGGGCAAATTTCGGAAAAAAACGGGTATAGTAATTCTGATATTTGGATTTCAGGAAATCCTTTCTGTGCTCGAAGTTAAGGTCGTGAATCACATCCACCTGAGGTACATTGGTGCGCAGGGAGAGCCATCCATCGGTGGACAGGAACAGGTCGGGTTTGAGTTTGCGCAGAATGCGGGGAATGGAAAACTCAAAATAGATGTACCACAGGTAAGGATGGCGCGCGGGGGGGAATATCTCCATCGGAATCACATTCTTAGCGAAAATGAATTGCGGATCATGCTTGCGGTCGAAAATAAAATAAAACGTATGTTCCGGATGATTCAGAACGATACGTTTCATGCTCTCGTATGTAAACCAGCCAATTCCTTCCAGTTTGTCTTTCAGCAGCAATCGTGTATTAACGGCAATTTTCATTTCGTATGGCTGGTCCTTAGATAAAAAAGTGACCCCGGCGGGATTCAAACCCACGACTTTCAGAACCGGAATCTGACGTTCTATTCAGCTGAACTACGGGGCCATTTTCAAAAAAGGGTGGGATTCGACAGGCTCACCCACCCTTTCATTGAAAACATTATTTATTCACTTGGAATTTCTTGTCACCATTGACAAAGAAGTTCACAATCTGGTTGGCGGCGGCCAAACCAGCATTGATGTTGGCTTCGGCGGTTTCGGCACCCTGCTTTTTCGGGGTGGCGAAGAAGCGTTTCTCAAACTTACTGAACTCTTCCATGGCTTCGGGGGCAATGTCGGTGCAGTATTTGAGGTCTTCACGCTCTGCCATCAGGGCAATGAGTTCTTCCTCGTTGATAACTTCCTTGCGGGCGGTGTTGATCACACAGCCGCCTTTCGGCATCAAGCCAACCAAAGCCTTGTTGATGGACTTCTTGGTCTGGTCATTGGCAGGAATATGCAGGGAGATGTAGTGGCAATTTTTGTAAAGATCTTCCAGTGTGTCAGGAACAATCACGCCTTCGGCTTCCATCTTCTCCTTCGGAATGAAGGGATCGAAAGCCCAGACTTCCATACCCAAGGCGCGGGCTTTTTCGGCCACGAGGCGACCCACATTGCCGTAAGCCTGAATACCGACTTTCTTGCCTTTCAGCTCGGAACCGGTACCGGGTTTGAAGGTGTTGCGGGCCATGTAGATCATCATGCCGAGGGCGAGTTCTGCCACAGCATTGGAGTTCTGGCCAGGGGTGTTCATTGCCACAATGTTGTTGGCAGTGCAAGCGGCCAAGTCAAGGTTGTCGAAGCCAGCGCCTGCGCGGACCACGATCTTCAGATTCTTGGCGGCATCCACCACTTGGGCCGTCACTTTGTCAGATCGGACAATCAGAGCATCTACATCTGCCACAGCGGCGTAGAGTTCTTCTGCGGTCTCATATTTTTCCAACAATGCCAATTCATATCCAGCCTTTTCCACGATAGCACGAATGCCATCCACGGCTGCCTTTGCAAAAGGTTTTTGGGTTGCTACTAATACTTTCATCTCTTTCGTGATTTATTTGTTAGCTTTTTCGAAATCCTGCATACAAGCGACGAGTGCTTCGACATCTTCCACGGTGCAAGCATTGTAGAGGGAAGCGCGGAAGCCGCCGACGGAACGGTGACCCTTGATGCCCACCATGCCGCGCTCTTTGGCGAAGGCCATGAAAGCATCCTGTTTGTCTTCGTAACCCGGAGCCATCACCCAGCAGTGGTTCATGATGGAACGGTCGGCCTTGTCGGCAACGGTGCCCACAAACATGCTGTTGCGGTCGATTTCTTCGTACAACAAGTTGGATTTCTTAAGATTGATCTTGTTCATCTCAGCCACACCGCCGATGGTGTTCTTCAGCCAGAGGAGGGTTTCGTGCATCACGAAAATAGGCAGTACGGGAGGCGTGTTGAACATGGAAATGTTCTTGGCTTCCTCTGCGGCGTGCGTGCGGTAGTCAACCATTGTCGGCAGCGGATTCATGTAAGCGCGGTCGCCGATCTGGCCAAGGATGTCCTTGCGTACGATCACGAAGGTAACACCAGCAGGACCCACATTCTTCTGGGCACCACCATAAATGAGACCGTATTTGGTCACATCCACCGGACGGCTCATGATGTCAGAACTCATATCAGCCACGAGCATCACATTGTTGCACTCCTCAGCAGTGAAGTCCTTGCGGATTTCCGTACCGTAGATGGTGTTGTTGGTCGTGATGTGGAAGTAATCCGCATCTGCAGGAACCGTCCATCCCTTAGGAATGTAGTTGTAAGTCTTGTCTTCGGAAGAGGCAACGATTTCCACCTGGCCGAAATTCTTGGCTTCTTTGGCGGATTTCTTGGCCCAAACGCCGGTCTGAAGGTAAGCAGCCTTCGTTTTCAGCAAGTTGGCGGGCACGGTGAAGAACTGGGTGCTGGCACCACCACCGAGGAAAAGAACTTCGTAATTGTCGGGGATGTTGAGTAAATCGCGCCACAGTTGGCGGGTCTCAGCCATAATACGCTCCCAACCCGGAGTACGGTGGGAAATCTCCATCAAGCCGATACCGGTGTTGTCAAAATTACGGATTGCGTTGATGGTGGATTCAACAGCTTCTTTCGGAAGGACACAAGGTCCTGCATTAAAATTATGTACTTCTTTCATAATTAATTGATTATGTTTATTTTATTAGAATATTTCTTTCTTCTCAAAAGTGTTGCAAAGATACAAAATATATTGCTGTCCGATTACTTTTCAATACAGGTTAAAAAAGCATTCATAATAACCCCGTTTTCAGGATAAATGATATCGGTGGTATCCTGATAATTCATTGTGAAACAATCTTTTGTAAGTACCGTGTCAAAGGTGGTGATTGGGACGGGATATCCATACGTGTGAACCAAGTCGGAATCTATTATCTCGTATGTTCCGCCAGTAGTACAAGTACATTTTTTAGTTTTGGCGCAACTTGTCACACCGATTACACCGAAAAACACAATTAGGATAATGAAAAATGATTGTTTCATAACAATGTGATTTTTAAATGATTTATGGTTTGCAAAGGTACATAAAATATTTGAATGACAAAGGCCACAAAAAAAGCAGGAGCGTTTAAATGCTCCTGCTTGGTGGTACCGAAGGCCGGGATCGAACCGGCACGAGTGTTACCTCATTGGTTTTTGAGACCAACGCGTCTACCTATTCCGCCACTTCGGCTTGGTATGGTTGGCTTCGACAAGCTCAGCCAACTTTGACAAACTCAGCCAACCTGATTGAGCTTGTTGGAATCAGGCGGCAAAAATACACTTTTTTTTGATATACACCACCCGACTATTCTAATTATTGCCCTATCCATCCTTGAATGGTCTCCAGTGTGGCGGCGGGCACATCCAGTTTCAGCTTCTTGCGCATTCCACCCAAATCGTTCAGCAACTTGTTAGGATTGGCTTGCTTGAGTTGGTCAACGGTGAGAATGTTGAGCTTTTTCAGCGCGGGAATCCAGGCAGCGTCCATGCCCAAAGCTATGAAATCCTCGTCTTTGCTGACCTCTTGCTTCTTCTCAGGACGCATCTGCGGGAAGAAAAGCACATCCTGAATAGAAGGAGAATTGGTCATGATCATAGCCAGACGATCGATGCCAATGCCCAAACCTGCTGTCGGCGGCATACCGATTTCCAATGAGCGCAGGAAATCCTCATCCAATACCATGGACTCCGTATCTCCTCGCTTGCCAAGTTCCAGCTGGTCCTCAAAACGCTTGCGTTGATCTATCGGGTCGTTCAATTCGGAGTACGCGTTGCAAATCTCTTTGCCGTTGCACATCGCCTCGAAACGCTCGGTGAGACCCGGTTTGGAGCGATGCTTTTTGGTGAGCGGCGACATCTCTATCGGATAATCGTAAATAAAGGTCGGCTGGATGAGCTTAGCTTCACATGTCTCGCCGAAAATCTCGTCGATGAGCTTGCCCTTGCCCATGGTGCTATCGACCTCCACACCTTGCGACTGTGCGAACTTGGCCAATTGCTCCTCATCCATTTCGGAAATGTCGGTGCCAGTAAAATGCTCAATAGCCTCAAACATGGTATAGCGCTTCCACGGACGCTTGAAATCGATGATGTTCTCTCCTACCTGCACCTTGGTATCACCGTGCAACGCGAGGGCGATTCTTTCCACCATCTCCTCCACCGTATTCATCATCCATTCGTAATCCTTATATGGTACGTACAACTCCATCTGGGTGAATTCCGGATTATGGAAGCGATCCATACCCTCGTTGCGGAAGTCCTTGGAAAATTCATACACGCCGTTGAAACCGCCAACAATCAGTTTTTTCAGATACAACTCATCGGCAATACGCAGGTAAAGCGTCATATCCAATGTGTTGTGATGGGTCTTGAACGGACGGGCGGCTGCACCACCATAAAGCGGTTGCAGAATCGGTGTTTCCACCTCCAAATAGCCTTTCTCGTTCAAATAGTTGCGCATGGTATTCACCAGCAGTGTACGCTTGATGAAAGTGTCTTTGATGTGAGGATTCACGATAAGGTCGATGTAACGCTGACGATAACGTTGCTCCGGGTTCTGGAAAGCATCATACACCACTCCATCTTTTTCTTTCACGATGGGCAGCGGGCAAACTGATTTGCAGAGGATGGTGAACTCCTTCACATGGACACTGATTTCACCCGTTTGTGTGACAAACACGAAACCCTTCACGCCGATAATGTCGCCAATGTCCAGTTTCTTGAACACGCTGTTATACATTGTTTTGTCTTCACCCGGACAAATCTCATCACGTTTGGCATATACTTGTATTTTGCCCACGGCATCCTGGAGCACATAAAACGAGACTGCACCCATGATGCGCTGACTCATGATACGTCCGGCAATGCTTACCTCTTGGAATTTGGTGTTGTCTTTCGGGAATTCCTCAAGAATTTCTGCTGTGGTGGCATTCACTTCATATTCGGCAGCCGGATAGGGATCGATGCCGAGATTCAATAAGTCTTCTAATTTCTTTCTGCGGATGATTTCTTGTTCGGATAATTCTGGCATAACTATTTGTGTTTAGGGTTGCAAAAGTACAAAAAAAGCAAGTGTGTATGGATTTCTGTGGCACAAAAAAAGAGACCGGAATTCCGGTCTCTTTTTTATAGGAATTCGTCAACGAATTATCTAACCACAACTTTCGTAGTGTGATTGTTGACTTTCAGCATGTAAACGCCAGCCTTCATGTTGGAAACATTGATCTTGGTGGTGTTCACGAATTGCTCGCTGTAAACCTTCTGGCCAACCAAGTTGAACATTTCAACGAGAGTTCTCTCATTGGTGTTGTTGTTCACCGTGATCTCGGTGGTAGCAGGGTTAGGATAAATGGTAACATTGTTCTTGTCCATTTCTTCGACATTCACGATAGCGCAATCGTCGCAAACAGCGTGGAGACCGATGTAAGTATGATATCTTTCACGATCCCAAAACAGGTCAGGCATAGCGGTTGCATACCAACTGTGCTCAGGATTAAGGGTCCAATCATAACATGTGCTGTAGTTCATGTTTAAGTCGCCGCGAGGAAGCTCACCACCATTGGTGTATTCATCACGAGGATCTTTCGTAGCATAGAACATGAAACGGCGGCAGGTAGTGTCGATAACCGTGTGACCAGTAGTACCAGGGATGAAGGTGTAGAACACAGCCAGTCTGTTGCAGCTGAGGTTGGACATTCCTTCAGGAGTTTCAAATACGATATCTTGCCACATGCTGGATGTGTCAGATTGGTGCAACAGGAAGGTTTGTTCAAAAATTTGAACGTTAGCATCCAAATTGTCAGTACCACCCCAAGGAGAGTTGGACATTGCCGGCATGCAGGTGGTAGGATCGATAGGAATCCAGAGAGCGGCGTTGTAGAAAAGGGTATCGAGAGTAGCCTCATCGATAGAACGATACTGATGAACAGCCTCATTGTCAAGGTTGATGATGTACATAACCTTCAAAGTATCTACAACACTAGCAGGAACTGATTCGCCATCCAAGTAACCATAAACGATCTCCAAAGAGTCGATGGTATAATTTTGGGTACCCCACAAAGCAGGAACATTGGAGAATGTGGAACCATAGTAGAAGGTCTCCCAGCAGGAGTGTGTCCAGTCATACACGTGACCAGTAGCCTGGAACTGTGCAGGAGAAGGATCGGAGTTGCTCCAAGGAAAATATGCGTTGGTGTCTTTACACATGATAACACCGGCTGCATCCAAACCATCAGGCAACTGCATAACGTTTGCAAGACCCTCACCGTACTCAAACCAGAAAGAAGAAGCAGCGTTCTTGTCTTGAATGCTGTTCGTGGTTTTCTTCACGAATTTGCTGGAAATTCTCTCAGGAGCAGATTTGATAGTAGCAGGAGCCACTTGAACATGTTGAGCAAATGATGCCATGACAATCATCATAGCCATTAAAAATGTAAATACTTTTTTCATTTGTTTAAGATTTAATTTATAATTGAGTTTTTTTGCTTCTATTTTAAGAGCCTGCAAATATACATTTTTTTTATCATATAGCCAATTTTCGGAAAAAAATATGATTTATTAAGACTCTTCCGAAAAATTGTCAATTTCTTCCCGCAGGTTTTCGATAATGAAATTCTGCCGTTCGATGGAGTTGTTGCCCATATAATACTCTATTATCGCATCAATATTGGCTTTCGGATCCAGAACCACCGGTTCCAAGCGAATGGCTTTTCCGATAAAACCCTGGAATTCCTTCGGAGAAATTTCACCTAAACCTTTGAATCGGGTGATTTCCGGCTTGCCACCCAACGACTTGATAGCCGCCAGCTTCTCCTCTTCCGAATAGCAATAATGTGTTTTTTGCTTGTTGCGCACACGAAATAGCGGTGTTTGCAGCACATACACATGCCCAGAGCGCACCACATCGGGGAACAGTTGCAAGAAAAAGGCCAGCAACAGCAGGCGAATATGCATGCCGTCCACATCGGCATCTGTGGCAATGACAATATTATTATAGCGCAATCCTTCCAACCCGTCTTCCAGATTCAAGGCGGCCAACAACAAAGCCAGTTCCTTGTTCTCGTATATGGCGCTTTTCTTCTTGATAATGTTCGCCGGCTTGCCCATCAGACTGAATACGGCCTGTGTGTTGGCGTCGCGCGACTGCGTGATGGAACCGGAAGCGGAAATGCCCTCGGTAATGAAGATGGTGGTCTCCAACCCGCGCGGATCGTTGGTGTTGAAATGGTACCGGCAATCGCGCAACTTGCTGTTATTCAAGCTCACTTTCTTCTGCAATTCTTTCGACTGCTTCTTCAGATTGGCAATCGCTGTACGCTCTTTTTCGGCTTCCTGAATTTTTTTCAAGATGATATCCGCCACATCCTGATGCTTATGCAGATAGTTGTCCAACAACCTGCCAATCATCTCGTTTACATAGTACCGGACAGTCTGGCCTCCAGGTTCCATGTAGTCGGAGCCCAATTTGGTTTTGGTCTGCGAATCGAACAGCGGGTCCTTGATTTTCACCGACATGGTGGCACATACTGAATTGCGCACGTCACTGGGCTCGAAGTTCTTCTTGTAGAAATCGCGGAAGGTTTTCACGATGGCCTCGCGCATGGCCTGTTGGTGCGTGCCCCCGTGGATGGTGTACTGGCTGTTCACGAAAGTGTAGTAGTCTTCTCCATATTTGCGGGTGGTGTGCACCATGGCAAACTCGAAGTTCTCGTCGTGAAGATAGATAGGCTCATACAGGCGATCGCTGCCGGTTTCCTTGTTCAGCAAGTCCAGCAAACCGTTTTTGGAATAAAACTTCTGCCCGTTGAAATTAATCGTGAGTCCGCGGTTCAGATACACATAGTTCCAAAGCAGGTTCTCAATGTATTCGGTGTACCAGTCGAAGTTGACGAAAATAGTGTCGTCGGGCAGGAAAGAAGCCATGGTGCCGTTCTTCTCGGTGGTGTCCTCAATCGGATACTCTTTTATCAGTTTTCCTTTTGAAAATTCCGCTCTTTTGATCTTTCCGTCGCGCACACTCTGCACCAAAAGACTGGTGGAAAGGGCGTTGACAGCTTTCACACCCACGCCGTTCATACCAATGGAGGCAAAATCGCCCTTGAAGTTACGACCTGTGTTCATCTTCGAGTAGCAGTCCACTACCTTGTTAAGCGGAATGCCGCGCCCGTAGTCGCGCACAGTGACACGTTTTTCTTTGATAGTCACTTCAATAGCCTTGCCATAGCCGTTCATAAACTCGTCGATGGCGTTGTCCATTACCTCTTTCAGCAGCACATAAATGCCATCGTCGTGGGAGGATCCGTCGCCCACCTTGCCGATGTACATGCCGGGGCGCGTGCGGATATGGTCATCCCAATTCAGAGTAATAATAGCGTCGTCTTTGTATTCTGACATAAATGGTTAGTGGTTTTTTCAATGGGGCGCAAAAATACAAAAAAAACGAACGCAATATTTCTTTGGAGATGCTGTATAAACGCAATCATTGCGCCTCTACAGGGAAAAAATTATTTGATCTTACAAAATCTGACGGCAAAATTCAGGGAAACGTCGTATCCATGATATGGATATACAGTTGGTATGTTAATATAGAAACCCATTAACCTCAAAAAAGAGTCATCAAAAACGGGCGGTTTTGCATTAGCCGATTTGAGCAGGGCACAATACCCAGCCCTGAGGTCTATTTGAAAAGAGAGTTTTGGCTTTTTCAGAACGAACTCCATTCCAAATAAAGGATATGCCCCAAGTTTCCATAGCGTTGGTCGAAGCATTGAAACGCCTCCCGAAACGCCAGCTCCTACCAGATAATAATAAAGCACTCCGTTTTTCTCTTTAAACTGACGTTGATACAAGAAATTCTGAGAAATATCGTAAACATAAAATACAAAACCCTCAAAAACGGGTTTATGAAGATAATAGTTAATAAAAAACCTTCCGGAAAAATCCGTCTGAAACACGCAATTCTTCGATATGCCGTATTTGATAGAAGGGCCTCCACCTAAACCGTCATAATTCAATCCTACACTGAATTTGTAAAAACCTGTGCTGTCGGTCTGCGCCGGCGCCGTGGCAACTATTGCCAGCAGAAGCAGCAAGGACAATCCGATTCTTTTGAAGGTGTTCATATTTGAAAGGTTTGATTTTTACTGTTTATGAAAAGGTGACAATAGTTAGTGCAAAAATAAGATTTTTTTCGGAAATCTCCTGTCTATTCAATCTTGCGTCCGTTTTCCCGTTTTTCTCCGAAATCATAGCCCAAAGTCGCCTTTTCAATGCGCGACAAACGTAACCCGCACGACATCATTTTGCAACTTTTCCATCCTAATCTGCAAAAAACAATCCGTTAGATGCATCTTATCACATAAATACTATTTGTTATTTTTGTATAGTTGGTTTTCGTAACTTTGGCCGTAACATTTTAAATACAAAGTGATGAAAATGAAACAATATTATGGTCAGATGACTAAGCAATGCCCAGCCGTACAAAATGCAATATTTCTGAATAGGAGTCCATATTAAAAGTTTTTCCCTGAAAAATTCCCAAATTTCAGAATTTTTATTATTTTTGCAAACTGTAAAAACGATGAATGTATCATTCGAAGATGTTGAATTAGATGAAACACACTATGGACAACGATAGCAGAATCACAGGTTTTCGAGCGGTGCATCCGGGAGAAACCCTTGCCGAAGAATTGAAAGAACGCGGTATCAAGCAGAAAGAGCTGGCCAAGGCTATAGGCATCCAGCCAAGCCATCTGAACGAACTGATCAAGGGCAAGCGCAGTTTCACCACCGCTGTGGCGATGGCACTCGAAAAGGAATTGGGCATACCCTACGATTTCTGGATGCGCCTGCAATATGGCTACGAACACGACTGTCTTGTCATTGCCCAGCGCGAAGTGGAAGAACAGCAGCGCACCCGGCGCGAACCATCCCTTTTGGACAAGGTGGCGTCAATTCTTTAACTATAGCTTTTTTCAACATACTTAGGCACTTTTTTTGTATTTTTGCGTCTAATAAAAAATGAACGTTATTTATATGAATATGAAAAATATACGACTGACAATCATTTTTCTTGCACTTTTACTGTCGTGTGGACACGTTTGTATGTCTCAACAGTCAGACAAGCATATTTTGAAGACTCAGCAGGAGATTAGCTTGTTTTTTGAAAAATATGATGAGATTTATGATGTGTATTATGACTTTTACAAAAACAAGCAGTTCGATAAGGCGATTCACTCGCTAAAAGAACTTGTCACATTCTTTGACACAACTGCTATTGACAGTCAGTGGGTGGATGCCAGGATTTACAAAGAAGAAATGACAGCCGATGTATATTATAATCTTGCTTGTTGTTACGCATTGACGGCACAAAAGAAACTGGCACTGGAAACACTGGAAAAATCCATACACGTTGGTTACAAGGATTATCGTAATATGCTTAACGACAGTGATTTTGAGAGTATCAGAGAAGACAAGAAATTCAAATCCTTACTTGAAGAGATTAAGCAATATGACCGATTGGCGATTTTACAAAAGTCGTCTGCCTATATCAAGGAAAAAATTGATACGCTGCCGCAATTTGTTTATCAGGATTCTGTAGATTATCGTTTAATGAATGTCAGGGAATTTTTTGATCTGGACTCCGTCGCTGGTGACGGTGACGAGATTTCGAAGATTCTGAATATCCTTCATTTCGTTCATAAAGCTATCCGGCACGATGGGGGCAATTATGCGCTGTGTGAATTTGATGCTATAGATATCTACAATTATCACAAATCAACGGGAAAAGGTGTCAATTGCCGTCATTTGGCCATTGCTTTGAATGAGATGTATCTTTCGATGGGCATTCCGTCGCGATATGTGACCTGTATGCCATACGACGAGAAAGATCAGGATTGCCACGTCATAAATTCGGTTTGGTCGTCACAATATCAGAAATGGATTTGGATAGACCCCACCTTCGAAGCATACGTGAAAGACGAGAATGGTAATTTCTTGAGCATCCAGGAAGTGCGGGACAGACTAATTGAAGGACGACCTGTTTTCCTGAATGAGGATGCCAACTGGAATAATGAGAACAAGCAGACAAAAGAATACTATTTGGATAGCTATATGGCGAAAAATCTATATTGGTTTGATTGTGTAACGAATTATTGCTTCAATCCAGAGAGCAGATACAGATATGTGAAGAATATACACGTGGTTTTAACACCATCAGCATACGAAACGCCATCAACATACGAAAATTCCAGCGATTGGGCCGTTATCACCCACGATGCCGATTATTTCTGGCAAGCTCCGACAAAATAAACGTATGCAACAAATAAGGAGCGAATGGTTGTTCGCTCCTTTAATGTGATTTTGTCGTTTTCGGTCCGCAGGGGCGAATTATGATTCACCCCTGCACCGTCGTTACATTACAATCTCTCAATCTTCACCCTAATCTTCACATCCTCCAAATCCATCTCCACGCCGTCGGTGACCGTGGCGGCGAAAGTCAATGATGTGCAGAGGGTTTCGTTGCAAATGTGCGATTCGAAGGCTTTCAGCGCGGGCGTGATCACCTCGTGGTTCTCCACGGTGATGGCGATCTTGTCCAGCACCTCGAAGTTGTTCTCCTTGCGGTAAGTCTGCACCAACTTCACGAACTCGCGGGCATAACCTTCGTTCTTCAGCTCTTCGCTTACCTCAATGTCCAAAGCTACGGTCAGCGCGTCGAAGTTGGCCACCACCCAGCCGGGGATGTCCTGTGCCTGGATCTCCACATCGTCAGTGGTGATTTCCACAGGCTGGCCTTCGATTTCGAAATTCATCACGCCCTCTTTCTCCAACTGTGCGATTTCAGCCTGCGAGAAACCGGTGATCTTGGCGGCCACCTGCTTCATGATTTTGCCGTACTTCGGTCCTAACTTCTTGAAATCGGGTTTGATACGTTTCACAAACACACCGTCTTCGTTGCTGACGAATACCAGCTCTTTCACGTTGACTTCGTGCAGAATCAAATCCTGCACCAACGAAATCTGCTGTTTGAAATGCTCGTCCAGCACGGGAATCATGATCTTAGCCAGCGGCTGACGAACCTTCAGGTTGGTCTTCTTTCTCAACGAAAGCACCATGGAGGAGATTTGCTGTGCGAGCTGCATACGCTCTTCCAACTCCTTGTCAATCAGTTCTTCATGCACCTCAGGATAATTAGCCAAATGGACTGATTCGAACGGCTCTTTGCCGGTGATGGTGTTGAGGTCTTGGTAGAGCTTGTCCATGAAGAACGGCGCGATCGGCGAAGCAATCTTGGCGATGGTCTCCATACAGGTGTAAAGCGTCTGGTAAGCGGAAATCTTGTCTTCGCTGTACTCGCCCTTCCAGAAACGGCGGCGACAGAGACGCACGTACCAGTTGCTGAGGTAAGCGTCCACAAAGTCCTGAATCTCACGGCCTACCTTGGTCGGCTCATAGTCGATGTAATTTTCCTGACAATGTTTTACCAACGTGTTCAGTTCGGAGAGAATCCAGCGGTCGATTTCGGGACGGTCCCCGTAAGGGATCTCCTTCTCCTTGTATGTAAAACCGTCAATGTTGGCGTACATGGCGAAGAAGTTGTAGGTGTTGTACAGCGTGCCGAAGAACTTGCGTTGCACCTCACCGATGCCTGCTTCGTCGAACTTGAGGTTGTCCCACGGGGAGGCGTTGGTAATCATGTACCAGCGCGTGGCATCGGGACCGTATTTGTGGATGATCTCGAACGGATCCACGGCGTTGCCCAAACGTTTCGACATCTTGTTGCCGTTCTTGTCAAGCACCAAACCGTTGGAAATCACAGACTTGAAGGCCACACTATCGAACAGCATTGTGGCGATGGCGTGCAGGGTGAAGAACCAACCGCGAGTCTGATCGACACCCTCTGCGATGAAGTCGGCGGGGAAGTTGGTCTTGAAGAACTCCTTGTTCTCGAACGGGTAGTGCAGCTGGCTATACGGCATGGAGCCGGAGTCGAACCACACGTCGAT
>Ga0265298_10001267_pt1 | contig 37363 bp, 35 predicted proteins | sample AusTroGonzalo_MG_3_FD_193486 | JGI IMG/M metagenome (GOLD analysis project Ga0265298, IMG submission 193486) | Bovine rumen microbial communities from tropical cattle in Woodstock, Queensland, Australia - Gonzalo_01 | ecosystem: Host-associated > Mammals > Digestive system > Stomach > Rumen ...
GAATGCTACCAGAATCTCAGGAGTTCCGCCTATTTCCGTTTCAGAATACTCGTCCCCGGCATTGAGCTGGTACGAGAGCATCATCTTGATCTTGGCGGCTACGATCGGAGAACCAGTCGGAGCACCATCAAGGACATGACCAATCTTTGCGGAATAGTCGTATCTTAAGGCTTGAGGCTGGTCGTGCTTAAGAACATCCCAGATAGAGCCAGAAATTGCCTGACCACCGTGTTCGAACGGAGTAGAAGAGAGATACGAGTTAAGAGTTGTATACATCTTCGGAAGGTTAACCTGCAAGTAGCTAGTGCCTAACAAAGATCGACGATACGTCTGTGGAGTAGCCGTATCGAAAGGATAGTATGTGTATACATCCCAACCAGTGCCAGTAAGCCTGTATTCCACAAAGCGTAAGGGCTGTACGAAGAAGGATTCGAAGATCGCAAGGTTGCTCTGGTAATACTTGAACTTGCCAAGAAGTCTTCCATCGGTGCTCACGAGAACGAAGTTGCGAATATTCGGATTGCCGTCATACAAGGCTACGAGTTCGCTCAGCGTAGTCTGTTCGTATACGATGGGAGTAAACTGGGCTGCTCCCTGCTGAAGAGTGTCTAGTTTAGTCTTGTCTTCCTTGCTCATGAGACCATCAGCGGACTGTGTCACGAGCGAATTCTTAGCCGCATTGATGTTCGTGCGGGCTTGAGCCTGTTGGGGGTCGGTAAGGCTCTGGGATACACTCCAGAGCACACTAGAGTTTGGTGTTGACATTATGAAATCTCCTTATCAATGGATGAGTTTTAGCCTGCCGCAAGACCGCCCCACGACGCAGGAATCTGTGCGAGCTCAGCTGCACCCGTAGTAGTATTAGCCCCACAATTCTTGAATGCGTCTGTGTAAGCAACCGGTGGCGTGGCCTGAGAAGAAGCTTGTGTGTATAGGGCAAGCGCCCCGCTTTCTACTGCCGTGCATCCATTTAGCATATTGGTCATACTAAGCACAGAGCTCGTATCAAACAATGGAACTGACGTTAGCGCCACACAGTTATAGAACATTTCCGTCATGCTGGTTACAGAGCTCGTATCGAACAACGGAACCGACGTAAGACTCGAACAGCGAGAGAACATCTCGGACGTATAAACTGCAGAGCTTGTATCGAAAAAAGGAACTGATGTAAGACTCGAACAGCCACCGAACATACCCTCTATATGTGTTGCGTTGCTTGTATCAAATAATGGAACCGACGTAAGACTCGAACAGCGAGAGAACATTAATTCCATACGTGTTGCGTTACTTGTATCAAACAATGGAACTGACGTTAGCGCCACACAGTTATAGAACATACCGCCCATGTTTCGCACAGAGCTAGTATCGAACAATGGAACCGACGTGAGTCTCTCGCAGCCAATGAACATACCGCCCATGTATTGCACAGAGCTAGTATCGAACAATGGAACCGACGTGAGTCTCTCGCAGCCATTGAACATCCAGCCCATGTATTGCACAGAGCTCGTATCAAACAATGGAACCGTAGTAAGGGAATAGCAGTCATAGAACATTCCTTCCATGTTAGTTACGGAGCTTGTATCAAACAATGCGACAGTAGCGAGCGCTCTGCAATCACGGAACATATGGCTCAAGTCAGTGAAACCCGTAAGATTCGCGTCTATAACTTCAACAACATTCATGCATCTATAGAGCACATTATGCGCCGATGTGCCGCTCTTATAGACATCAAAAATATCGGTTGTGCCATCAACACGCGTCACGCTGTCATAGGTAGCGCTGCCATAGATTTCGCTTTGAACCGACTCTGGAGGATTCCCATCGTTCGTTCTGACACGGATGGTGCCGACCGGGAGCTTGAATACTACCTTTTTGCTATTGTATTCTAACGACTTGCCATTAAAATAATACCATTTTTCTGCCATAAACATTCTCCTTCTATGCCATTGTTCCGCCCCAAGATGCCGGAATCTGGGCTAATTCAGCTGCGCCCGTGACAGTGCCGGAACCACAGCTTGTAAACATATCGTTATACGTCGAAGGCGGCGTAGTCTGCGTAGAAGCTTGGGTGTAGAGGGCCAAAGCACCACTTTCTACGGCTGTACATCCATCAAACATGTGAGACGTATTCGTAGCTGCGGATGTATCGATTAATGGAACAGCCGTAAGCCCAGAACATCCAGAGTACATGTAGGACATGTTGCTTACTCCGGACATAACCGTTGGCACAGGGGCAGAGGTAAGCGACGTACATCCGGAGAACATCAGGTTCGTTGCGGACAGAGAGCTCGATGAGGTTATAGACCCTACGCTTGCCAACGAACTGCAAGCTTGGAACATGCTTGCCGCAGATATAGCCGAGGATATATTTACGTTGCCTACGCTAGCTAGATTGGTAAGAGCAGTAGCCGCAGAGTCGAAGACTCTATTAACATATCCAGCCGATCTCAAATCGAGATTTCCGATGTGCTCTAGAGCAGCGTCTCTATAAAACGTCTGATAACAGTTCACGCAGTTACGGAGATCGATGTTACCTACGGAAACCAGATTCGCCTGATTAGAAAGAAACTGTCTCGCTCCATCGGTTTTTGCCGAGCTTCCTCCAGTATAAGCAGTTCCGACTACGGACGGGAAGCTGAGGTCGCACATGCTAACCATAGTATCGTTTTCCGCACTATTACGACCATTGAACATTGCATACACATTCGTCACATCATCCGTATTCCTAAAGCTGTAACAGTGTACAATGCTGCACTGAGCAAATAGAAAGCTCGAGTTTGTTACGCCAGTAAGGTCTGCGTCAAGAATGTCGAATTTGTAAAAGGCCATAAGCGATTTGTCAGTTCCGCTTGCAGGGCTGACAAATGTTGTGTCTTTTCCGAGCGGAGTCTTTACCTGAGAAGTACCCGACCAATCAGTGCCGCTATAGTGCCAGTCAAAGGTATCTTCGTCTACTTGCGTCCATGTGCCATAGCCGCCCCTATAGCTTTGAAGACCCTGAAGATAGGATAAGGTTATCTGTGCCGGGAGACCCTCATTGTCTACTCTCGGTTCAATAAATCTGACTCTGATTGTCTTCTGCCTTAAAGCAAGCGAGAGGACAATACCACTGGATGGGCTCATGAGAGAGCCGTTTGGGGATAAAAGAATGAATTCTACCATAAAAAGTCTCCATTAGGAAAGAGACCGCCCCATGACGAGACGGTCTCTGAATTTTTGTGTTAGGATTGCTCGTAGCGTAGAATTACGATGAAGCAATACGATGCATGTTTATATGGAGTCAGCCGGATAGCAGCTTATAACTGGCCCGGTTTTCAGAATTATCCAGTTTGCGCGCCTTGTGCTTCCCAAATACGTACGTGTGCTTTCGTTGTTAGGGTAATATACCACTTTTTCAGGGCTGGATACAGTGTCGTTTTGGCACAGCATCCTGTACTTTGTATTCAGGGAGTTACTGCTGTCGTAGACAGAGAAGTACAATGAGTAACTGATTGAAGGCAAGGTCACAATAATCATCCAGTCATGGTTCGCGCCATTGTAATCTTCGCGTATGCGGATATATCCATTACTGGAATTGACGAACGCCGTTGCCTTGTATATCTTCGGCACTGTGTCTGTAATAACGAACCTGTGCGTATTGTAGTTCGTGCCGCTTGCTGTCAGAGTAACTTCTGAGCTAACGTCCCAAGCCGGAGCTGCGTCTGCCGAGATGGTGACACTATTCGAGGTCTCAGAGATATGGATGCCCGCTCCCTCAGCGAGAGACTTTGTGGCTGGCTTATTCTGGATATAAGCCGGGCTGGTTGTATCAGCCTCTGTCCAATTGCTCTGAACCTGTGCGCCTCCTCCGCCACTCTCAGTTTCCCAAGAATACGAAGCCGTGCCGCCACTGTAAGAAGCCTTGAGCACCTTTCCGTTATCCCCAGAACCCACCGTCGGAACGGGGGCTGCGTTAATGATCGTCAAGGTGTTATTGGTGGAATCTTCAGTGAGAGTCATTCCGTTGCCTTGTACCAAGGTCAAGCTCAAAGGCTTGTTCTTGATGTAATCAACGGAGCCGGAGTTGGGCTGAGACCAGTCACTCTGAACCTGTGCTGCTGGGATTGTCGGCTTGTTCTTGATGTAGTCAACTGCAGAGGAATCGCTCTGATTCCAATCACTCTGAACCTGTGCCGGAACTTGAGATGCTGTAATGAACCCAGAATCATTCTGAAGATCGCTCGTCTTGGACGGGATCGTAGGCTTGTTCTGAATGAAAGCCTTAGAATTCTGGTTAGACTCATTCCAGTTGCTCTGAACCTGCTGAGGAACACTAAGATCGAAGCTAGAAGTGTCTCCGATCGTGGTCTCATTCACGGTCACACTATGGTCAGAGCTAGTGATGGCTACATTAGCCGTTCCACCGCTACCCCCAGATTGACCAACCAATCCGTTCAGGCAGTATACTTGAATGTACGAGAGCGCGCAAGCTATTCCTGCAAGCTGCGTAAGTGCATCGCAAGTAAGCACCAATGCGGCATCGGTGTCAGAGGCGTTGAAGGTCATGAAACTAAGTTCGTAGACTTCTTCATGGGCGAATGAATTGTCGAATTCGATGGTCTTAACCGGAGTGCCTCCAGTGATGCCGCCATTCACACTAATCTTGTAGAGATTAGCATTAGGCGTTACACCAGCGTTAGAGATCTTCACGAAAGCATGGACACCATAAGTACCCTTCTTGAGCGTGATTGCACCTGAGCTGGCGTAGATGTTGCTTCCTCTATAGGAGGTTGCAGAGAGGTTTGCATTCAGGTTAGAGCCACTTGCGAGAGCGACGGAGCTTCCACCATGCCAATAATCGATGTTCAGATAATCTGCGTCGACCGAGATCACTCCATTGGCATCAATATCGATACCATCACCTGCGGTCATCTTGTTCGCAATCGTGATTGTGTTACCGTTCTGCGTGATAGTGATATTAGCGCCTTCCACAAGGGTCGGAACTACGGGGATCGACGGCTTGTTCTTGATATAGTCGTCCGCACTGGAATCAGACTGATTCCAGTCACTCTGCACGTTGACTTCGGCTCCAGCTGCAATCCCATCGAGCTTGTTCTTATCGTTGTTCGTGAAGTTGTTATCCGTATGAACGTAAGAAGCATCCTGCACTAAGTTCTGCGGCTTATTCTTGATATAATCCACAGCACTAGAATCGGACTGAGCCCAATCACTCTGAACCTGAGCGGCAGGGATAGACGGCTTGTGTTGGAGATCGTCATAGTCGCCACTCGTAGCCACTGCTGCCAATTCGCTCTTCTCTGCATAGATGCTCAGATCTGGCTTGTTCTTAATGAAGTCAACGGCACTAGAGTCCGTCTGTCCATAATCACTCTGAACCTGTGCAGCCGGAATTGTAGGTTTGTGCTGGAGATCATCATAGTCGCCAGTCGTAGCTACAGTTGCCAAGTCGCTCTTTTCAGCATAGATAGAAAGATCTGGTTTGTTCTTTATGTAGGCCGGATCACTAGAGTCGGCTTCGCTCCAGTCACTCTGTTCTTGGGATCCCGGCACATCAGATGCCGTAATAAACCCAGAGTCATTCTGAAGATCAGAAGTCTTAGAAGGAATACTCGGCTTATTCTTGATATACGCTGGATCAGAGGAGTCGGATTCAGACCAGTCGCTCTGTTCTTGAGCCCCCGGAACGTCAGATGCCGTGATGAAGTTCGAGTCATTCTGCAAATCCGAAGTCTTACTTGGAATTTGAGGCTTGTTCCGAATATAGTCAACTGCCGAGGAATTGGACTGTTGCCAGTCAGCTTGCTGTTGAGCCGGAACATCGGAAGCCGTAATGAAATTCGAGTCATTCTGCAAGTCAGATGTCTTTGTCGGAACCGTAATTTCGGCTACACCACTGGCGTTAACCACGGAAGCGCCGTTAACTTCCACGTCCTGAACCGGGACATCCGGGATATCGGACTGATGGGCGTAATCCGATAGATCAATCTCAGCAACACCATTAGCGTTGACCACGCTTGTTCCATCAACCTCAACATCTTGAACAGATGTTGCACCCTTCTCAGCTCCGGCACGAATATCAGAAAGATCATTGATGGTATCCTGCTTGGTAGCGAGACCATTCGTAACTTCCTGTTTCGTCGCAAGACCAGATGTGTCAACATTTGCAACGCCATGCTCGTCAACAACACTTGAGCCGTTGACCTTTACGTCTTGCACCGGGGCGTCGGATGCTGTAATGAAATTTGAGTCATTTTGGAGATCGGAAGTCTTAGTAGGCACCTCAATGTTAACAGTCTTGTCGGAACTAGAGTTAGCCGAGAAAGTGTTAACGGTTGTACCGTTTTTCTGAATGGTCAATGTCCCGTCATTAACGGTAGGAAGATCAGTCTTCTTGGCGTAGTATTGGTCAATATTTACGCCGTTCTGATCTTCCTCTGCACGCTTAGCGTAGATAGGACAATTGTCAATCTGATTGGCAAATCTTGTTGGCATCTAAGCCCCCTTTTGGATGTAATTCTTGGTATTTAAAGAACCTTTCAATCATGGATAAAGGTTTGAGGATCTTGTAAAATGGGTCATCAGCAGACTGAAAGTAGTAATGCGTCCTCTTTCCTGATGGTTGCACGGCTTGAAGAGAAACAGTGGTTGCCTCGTAGGCCTTTCTATAAGCCTTGATATCTTCACACTTCTTAACCCCGTATCTTGCGAAACTTTGGTCTACACTGTCCTGGTTGCCAGCATTGGTCTTAAGGTCAACCCATCTGAGATTACAAGGACGATTGTCAGTTTTATCGCGATTGATGTGATCAACAGCGGTCAGGCCTAACGGGTTCGGGTGGAACGCGACAGCTATGAGACGATGCACCCTGATTCCCTTATAAACGCCGTTTATCTTGGGTTTTATTACCTTATAGCCCCTTCCGTTAGCCACGCCGAATGTCCTAACAAGTGGCTTTGTCCTATATTGCGCCGCGTCGGAGTACCATTCGACACTTCCGTCCTCGTAGCAGTAAAAGACACGATCTCCAATTTTTAAGGTTCTTTGTTCCATTGAGTTTACTCCTTTATTTGCTATAAGGAGTTTTTATTATAACTCTACGAAACCTATGACTGGCAAAGCAGGCTTATTCTGGATATAAGACGGATCGCTAGAGTCCTCTTCATTCCAATTTGCCTGAATTTGAGCCGGAACATCAGATGCCGTAATAAACCCACTGTCGTTATCCAAGTCGGAAGTCTTTGTCGGAACAGTAACTTCCGCTACTCCTTGAGCGTTCACCACGGAGCTGCCATTGACTTCCACGTCAGACACGGGGATAGAGGGAAGATCCTCTTCTTTCACGTAATCGGACAAGTCGATTTCAGCTACACCTTGAGCGTTAACCACGCTTGTGCCATCGACAGTTACGTCCCTGACTGGGATTTCAGCTTCTGGAATACTGAGGTCGTACTGCGTTGTACTTCCAATTTGTGTCGGAGTTACGGTAACAGACTCATCAGTAGATACCACGGTCACGTTAGAGCCACCGCCACCGCCGCTTCCACCATTCGTCATGCTCACCTTGTGGATATAGCACTTCGCAGCAGTCATGGTAGAATGCTCCGGCAGCGTCAACTCCAGCCCGATGAGGTTGCTAGTTGGAACCATGTCCCAAGACAGCTCGGAGAGGTTAGACGGGATACTCTCATCAATCACGAAGTCGTGAGTTCCGTTCTCGCTATCGGTCACAGTGCATGTGGCATAGCGGGTTCCAAGCGGATCCGAAGCCGTCTCTAAGACCAAGGTAAGATGGTACAGTTTGCCTGCTTCTACGCCGATCTTCCCATCAGCAATTGCCACAGTGCCAGTCTTCTCTTCAAACTTGATGAGGTTTTCGAAGTCAAGCTCGGAAGCGGTCAGTGTACCATAGCTAGTATTCTCGGTGTTAACAACCAAGTCTACGTTGTTACCCGTTCGAGTGATAATGATGCTTCCATCTGAGCTACTGAATGTCAAATTAGTTCCGGAAGAATCACTAACACCCACATTGAGACGGCTGTAGACTTCATTACCGAAACGATTATAGACGTAAATGTCGTAACGGTTTGCCAATGAACCGATGGCCACGCACTGACCACCAGCATTGAGAGGAATCTTGAACGGATTGACGTTTCCGTCAAAGTTCTGGTAAGAAATGTATCGGGTGCTCGTGCCAGCTACGAAGATCTCGATATGACCGCCAGTAAGCGGCTTGCCGTTTTCATCGAGGAACTGGGCATCCCACGGGACGATATGACCATACTCTACAGGACTGAGTGCCATGTTAGTCTCCTTGTTATCAATGAATGAGTTTTTGAAAATCCCTGCTGTGTTTGCAGCAGGGATTTGATTAATCTATGTGTTCAAGCGTCAGCTACTTGACTCGCTCGAAGGTTGCGACACAGCTTGTAGGCCAATCGGAATTATTGACCCATCCCGGAAGTCGTACTGGCTGTCCGATGAGCTTATCGTTAAAGCTTGTGCACTGGTATAGAGCAGGTGTAGTGATTGTGTCAGCGCATTCTCCTACAAAGGCATAGCTTTGCGTAAAGGCTCGGTCACCATACTTCATGCTTCCTTCGAAGGATACACTAAGTCTGAACACGGCTGTACATACACCAATAGAGAAGAACGGCATGTCCATCTCCAGACCGTGAATGCCCATACCGATAGGATCGCCGATGGCTTCAAACGGGCCGCCATTCGAGCAAAGGATAACCTTGAACGGATTTGCGTTGCTTAACGTCTGTTCAAAGCCCCATGCGGCTCCCGGTGTTGCCCAACCGTTATCAATCCATGTCAGCTTTGGGTATCTAGGCAGGAATTTGCCGTTGTTATTGACGTAGGAGTACGAGTGGCTTGCATCGTTACCGAGCAGCTTAGTCATGTCGAGAACAATTGGATGAACAGACTCCGAGAAGTTGTTTGTCCAAGTTCCGACGACTTGCGTTCCAGCATTAGATCCTGTCACTCTATGTCTGCCGTTCTGACCGAAGTAGCAGCCATCAAAGTTGAAATTGACCGTACCACTTATATCGAACGTTGTCACGTTTGCGTTAATATGGCAATCCTTGCAGACAATTCCCTGACCAGTTACAGCCTTGTCGATGGTGCAACGTTCGAATCTGGCTACTGCAACACCATTGGTAAGCAGTTCCGTATTGACCGTTACATCCCACAGCTCACATTGAGTGAGAACCTGTATAGTCGACACAAGATTAGAGAAGCTGCCACGTCTCCATTGGACTTTGTCAAGAACAACGCCAGATCCGTTTAAGGCAAGCCAGCAGTCAACGATATTAAGGCTATATCCTGTTCCGTTCACGCTAATGCTACCAGAAACGTTGTGAAGCTCCGTGTCGCCGGATAGCGTAACATTACTGAATACTGCGTTCTCGGCTACTGCATTGGCCAATAAGGTCATGCCAGTCACGGTCTGTTCGCCCAAGTCGCCATAGTTGCTTTCGCCCTGAATGTTCTTCCAATGGATGTAGACATTCGCAGAGCTGAAGTTGGAGACTCTGAGCTGGTTGCCGGAGAGAGCCACAATCGTGCTAGAATCACCGATCTGCCTATCGGACACATACCCGCAGTTGGTCATGGTCACAGTCGAGCTAACAATCACCTTGTTTCCGGTAATCGTGCAGTTCTGGAACACCAAGTCCATTCCAGTAATGTTCTTCTGGATCTCAGCCACACAGTTCTTGACAACGAAATGGCGAACATCCAGATGAAAGCTGTCGATGATCATCGTGGAAACAGTACCGGGCCATTCTTCCCAGTTGGGGCTCGCCCAGCTTGAGTGAACGGTCGGACAGCTCACGGTCAACTGACCAAGCAGACCACCGCTTCGGAAGAGTGAATTGCCGAAGTACTCGACTTCCCCCACAGACAAGGTGCTATTAGTGCCGGGTTTGGCAACTATTTTCACACCCTCGTCGATATACAGCTTCTGCCCAAGAGTGTGAACGGCTCCTTCGATGAAGTAATAGCCGGTTGTGTCGAACACCTGCGGCATATACACATCTAAGCCAAGCTTGTTGGCGTAAGTCATGCACAGTCTGAGCTGAGAGTTGTAGGCTACGATTGTCTGATCGTCCGGAGCCGGGAATACACCGAATACTCGGCAATCAATCACTCTCTCCGGAATTAGCATCCACCCATGAGTGCTGTCCACACGAATGAAGCTACCGCCATCATCAGCGGTTGTGGCATCCGTTACGAGCTTGTAGTTTACGGGAGGCATATCGCCCAATTCGTAGTAGCCACGGAGCACTGCGTAGTTCACAGCTGTAGTATCCATCTGTCTGAACTGTTCCATCGTGGAAGCTTGTCCGGCAGCGACTACTTCGTCTCCTACCTCAATGAACACTTCACCCTTGAGATTGTCAAACGTATACTGTTGGCTCCATGCACTCTGGTTCTCTTCATTGTCGCTCATGTCTCCAGAGCCAATGAACTTTTCCACAAGCACGGTCACATCTTCATAAGGAAGAAAGACCTGTTGGGCGGTCTTTCCGTTGTTAGTCGTATGAATAGGGTTGTCGATAGGAGTTCCGGCTTCGTTAGTCACAGTCACCTTTTCGGTGGTATGGAGCTTGAAGAAAGTAAGCCGCCCCAACAGCGGCTTTCTATCATTATCGAAGTACGGACACCAATTGTCGAGCTGGCGTGACATTATAAACCTGCCTTGCTTCCTGTTTTTGGTTTCTTAGTGGAACGTTCGCTCCAAAGCTTCCATGCCCAGTACATCGGGTCATCCGGAGATTCATGCGGAACAAACGGCTTTTCAGCGCTCCACATTGCCCTAAGAGCTTCGTCGTTGTAAAGGTCATAGACCTTCTGTCTGTTAACATTGGACGGAATCCCTTGAATGATTCTATCGAGATTTGTTCCTATGTCAGAGATAGCTTCAAAGCCCATACGTTCTTGTCCAGCCTTGTTTTTGGCATAGGTTCTGGCCATTTCTTTAGGCTCGAAAGCAAGCTTAAGGAAGCTCTTTGCAACGTCCTTCTTGCTGCCGCTCAGAGGGTATTCTCTAAAGCGTCTATCGGAGTCGTTAGAAACGAGCTCAGCCAATACACGGTCACCTTCGCTTTCACGATTGATGACTTTGTTCGTGCTATGGCTCTGTTTCGCTTGTTCCTTTAGAGCCTTGAAAGATCTGTCTTCCGGAACGAAGAAGTTCGCTCCGTACTTTTCATCGATCTCGACTGGCGTGAAACCATGAGCCACTCTTGCAGGTGTGCCGTCTCTCGTTAGCCCATATTCGGTAAGCATCTCTTCAGGTAAGAAGTCGCTTTCATACATGTGTGACGGGAATTCTTCCATGAAAGACTGCAGAGCCTTCTTGCGTTCGACCGGGTTGTCTATAGCGAGAATGATTTCATTCAGCTTCTGTCTGTATTTCTCGATGGCCTCCGGAGGTGCCGTAAGAAGCCATTCCTTCATGTCATTGAGGAGCTTAGACTTTTTAGTCTTGATGAATTCATCATTCTTCTTATTCTTTACAATAGCATTAAGCAATTCTTCGGTAATGCTTTGCGAATGGGAGAGAGGGCCAACGTTAAATGGCTTCTGGCTGTTTACAACTCTTGCCGCAAAGTTCTCGAACGGGTCTTCCAACACCGTTCCAGCTGCATCGGAGAACGGAACACCTTTTCGTGCCGCTTGCTGTAAGCCGCTTCTCAAACCTCTATTTACGCCAAGGTTGACTGCACCAGCTGTTGCAATGTTTCCAAGACTGACGTCGCCTCTGAGATTAGTCGGATCATTGCCATAGAGCGCTTTGTCCATGAACTCAATTTCCAAAGGCGGAGCAAAATTGGAAGCTACGGATCCGTACTTCTCTACCGCTCTAGCAAGCTTCGGGAACTTTGGAGCAAAGCCTAGGGCAATCATTCCGGGCATACGTCCAATATTGGCTCCGAGAAGAACATTCTCTCCAACGTCGCCAAGAACATCCTTAGTTGAATAGTCGCCAGTCTTCATTAGAGCTTCCTGCGATCTCGGGGCAAACATGGAGCGAAGAGCATTTTGAATGCCCTCCCAGATTCTAGTTTCATCCCAGGAGCCGTACTTCTGAGCACGGTCGTACTGTTCCTGAGCCGCAGACAGCCATTTGTACAAGTCACCTGGCTTGATTCCTTCCGGATCTCCATAGAATTCATCGAGATTCTTGGAAATCTGTTCCGGATCTCTGGTTTCGCCTACGAACTTGTACCAGTCAGGTTCACGCTTTTCGTCCTTGCCACGTTTGAACATTTGAACAGGATCATCATACCCGAACATAGCTCCAACCTGATCCTTGCCCCAATCCCACTGTCTACCGTAAGCCGCTTTCTGAATGTCTTTGATCCAGTCTTTCTTCGACTTAGCAAGCTTGGCGTAGGAGTCACGGTTCTTGGACAACAGACTGGCGAACGTCTGCAGCTTGAAGTTTTCAGGCATGGCATTAGCAGCATCGATGAAAGAACCGATGTTTTCTACTTCTGGAGTCTCTTCTTCATTCACGTACCACTGAGCAATATCATCTAGCGTCATTGTTACCCCCTCTTGACAGTATAACCGCCACCCTGAAGTTTTTCTACCTTGAAGTTGACCCCGTGCTTTTTCTTCAGTTCCGCGGCTATTGCCTTAGCATCCTTTATTTTCGTAATGCCGTTTGCTGGAATAGCCTTGAGATCTTCTTCGATTCTTTTCTCAGCTTTCTTTTTGGCATTGTTCTTGTCGATTTCGGCTGTCTGAGTAGAGCGTGCTCCGGCGATAGCATTTTCGATCGTCTGAATCATCGACGGATTCTCAGAGAAGAGTTCCTGCGGACTCATTCCGGCAATCTCAGCCTTCTCCTTGAAATCTTGGTAGACCTTGAGAAGATTTCTACCTGCATCGATGGTCTTAGCCGCATCGCCCTTTACAGCTTCGTAGTCTTTGAGAGTTTCAGTCAGCAAGTCACGAGCAAACCTTGCAGAACGGACGTCGGCTGCCTTCTTGTCTGCTTGTTCTTTCTCTTTGTTGAGCTTTGCGATTTCTGCTGTCTGCTGTCTGTTGAGCTCGTTTTCCTTAGCTTGGAACTGACGCTGTTCTTCCGCCTCTCTACGAGCCATGATCTTATCAAGACCGCTAAGGTCACCCTTGTAAATCCACTGATGCTTCGCCATCAGCCACTCAGGATCATTCCTCATAGCATTGGATTTGAGCTTAAGCTGCCAATTAAGTTCCAGCTTGAGATTGTGAATCTCGGTTCTGAGTTCATCGGCTCTAGTCGCAAGTTCCTGATAACGCTGACCACTGGATGTATCTCCTGCACTGCGAACGCCCATGTGTTCAGCAAAGGAGTTATGACCACCAATATCGCTAAAAGCGTCACCGAGACCACTTATACCTGCCTGTTCTCCAGTATACTGCGGATAGCCAATGGAATCGATGGCATCACCTTGGTTGGAGTAGAAAGCAGCATGGTCGGATCTGTCAAAGTCTGATTTAGGGTCGGCACGATAGCCAAAAAGCGGCTGATCAGTCTTGCGAAGGCCGGACATCATACCAATACTAGACGGTTCTCTATAGTTAGACATTACAAACCTCCCATTGCGATAGCACCCGGAACTTGTCTCTTGCTGAGCATTGCAGAATAGTTAGGAACAGCCGTGTTTGGCTTGTATTCTGACATATCTTCAGCACCAGTAGCAGCCATTGCTTCATTAGTAGGTAAAGCTGCTGCGAGAGCTTCCTGAGATCCGGCTTTCTCAATCATCTCCATTTCGCTTTTGACACGTTGAAGCTCAGATTCTTTGGCGGCAATCTTCCGTCTGAGATCGGCAACATAGTCATCGCCCTTGAAGTTGACTGCATCTTCACGCTTCTCGGATGCGATCCAACCGCCCATTCCTTCTGCTCCGCCTTTCACTCCGGCCATCAGCCTATCATAGTTCTGGCGATTTTCCTCTGCCAGCTGACGGTTGATGTTAAGCATAGGCGAAATGATGTCTACTGCGCTTTGTTCGTATTTAGGCCCTGTAATTGCCATACGCCCCTCCTTAGAGACCTGCCAGAGCGATCTGAGTTTGAGTGTTTACACGGTCTTTCTGGAGATTTGCCTTGTTCTCAAGCTGCTGTGCAGACCAGTTCAGGAAATCGTCTCCAAGCGCCTTCTGCTGTTCGATGCTCCACTTGTCGGATTCGAGCATAGTGTTGAGGCGGTTGTTGATCTGATTGAGGTAATTCTGCCATTCGTTGTAGCTCTGTGAACGGTCGGTGTTGTATTGACCAAGCGCCGTGTTGTACAGCTTGTCGTATTCTTCAGCCGTGTTCTGAGCGATAGCCTTAGCAGCTCCGGTGGATCTGCCCAACCCAGCTCCAGCTGCACTTGCCGTGACCTTAGCGTTAGATGCATCGATCACCTTGCCCATGAACGGGTTCAGGAAGTCTTCTACGCTCTTGTCGTAGCTGAACTTGTAGTCGTCAGGAGAGCTAAGACCCCATTCGGCGAAACGCTTTTCTACCTGTTCGTCCCATCCACGGATCTTTGTAGCCGCTGCTTCTGCGTCCTGCTGTGTACCACCCGGCTTATAGTTCTTATAAAAGTCGTCGTACATCTTTGCAATGCGGTCGTAACTTTCACCAGTGTTTTTGGAAATTTCCGCAAGCAGCTCTTGCTTTCGTTCTTCATTGTCGTCTTCTGCGATGGACTGGAAGATGCCCGCAACCAGACCGAGGCCAGCTCCGATAGCTGTACCCCAACCGGGCATCACAGAAGTACCAGCTGCGGCTCCAGTGCCCGCACCGCCAATTAGATTTCCGCCCCAATTCGCTTTAGCCATTTTGAGTCTCCTTTATCGTGAATACAGCTTCAAGCTGTGATCCAGCGGTGAGTGTAATTGTAAGATCGTTGGTTACGAGAACCGTGCTGATTCCCGAAGCCGTTTTTATCATAGCAAAGAAAGGATCATGAGAAGGAAGGGCAAGCTTCACCACCGTGTCTGTTGCCACAATTGGCGAGCTGAGAACTGCGTGTCCTCTAATCACGGTTAAGTTGATGTTGCCTTCCCACTTCTTGATCCATGTGCCTTTGAGAGCGTCGGCTAGGATCCCAACATCTTGGACGTTGAAATCTCCTAGCTTGACACCCGTGTATGTCGAATGCTTCATGCGGCCTCCATCAGAGAATGTTGCATGGTTCGCCCTGAATCTTAGCGGAAATGATCGAGAAATCCCACGGGTCGCTCGAACTGAATTCCAGCATCAGGATATTTCCCATTCCGAGCTGCCACCACTGCAAATTCCAGTCATAACGGCCTGTCTGCCCAGCTGTACCGATTTCCTGATCAAGCCATGTCATGCCATCCCAGCTGTATCGGAGAGACACTCTGGGTGTCAGACCATCGCCTACCTGACCACAGTTAGAGATAAGCTTCACGCTGTCACAGTAGAATGGAGTCCATCCGTCAATGATCGCGCCGCTTCTGCGCTTTCTGACAATCGGAAGACCGTCATACTCTGTCCACTTGTTCGCATCGAGATAGATCAGCTTATTGTCGTTCAGCGTACCGAACATCAGCTTATTGTACGCAAGAGTGGCGAACTGCGGTCTCCAGTGACCTTCGTTGTCCGGCATGGAGGTATCGAAAGAGCTTCGGATGCTCCACACTCCTTCTGTCACGTCATAGACCAATGTGCGGTTAGCCATGCGGAAAGTGATTGCATAGAACACATGCTTAGCTTCTTGCCATACCTGTGCCACTGCGTCTTCTGGAGCTGCGAAATTGTCGATCTCACGTTCGATGTCGGAAGTAGACACACGCTTAACGTTCGTACCTTCTGCTACAAAGATCCCGTTCTGCCCAATGTCACTCGCTCCAAGCCAGAATATCTGATTGCCAACCATAGCTGCACTTCTCGGAGCACGAATCCCGATAGCCATGGCAGCGGAGTCAGGACTCTGGAACGGATAATTCACGTCATCATGATAGGAGAAACACTGGAAGCTTCGATCGCCAAATGTATACAGGAACGATCCGCATTTCCACAAGCCACGGGTGGTGTCTGCGCTCCATTCAGAGTACACAGCGTTGCCCTTGACATTGCCCTTGATGGTGTAAGTCGGAATGACTGTACCGTCTCCGTTCTCCACCTCTGGAACCTCGTGATCTTCCAATCCGAAGATGTCATCGCCGTAGATCTGTTCTTCGAACGGGTACTGCACCGACAGATAGAACGCATCGCTTCCGCCATCAAGCACTGCAAGGTAGCCGTAGAGATATGCCACGTGTGTCGGATGAATCGGCTCGGTTGTACTTCCGGCCTTCTGCGGAAGAGCAATAGCCTTCCAGTCTGCTCTCTGTTCTGCCGATGTCAAAGTAGTGTCAACTGCAAAGAGCTGAGCTCCGTCTGCCACGATGAGGTGTGGATGTGCATCGCCATATCCGCCTGTTTCACACATGGACACAGGTTCTGTGATGGCTCCAGACACGGTTCCGATCTCACTGGCATTGAGGCTTCCATTGTATTCCGTGATCAGGTAGCAGTGCGTTCCATACACCGCATAGAGCACCGGATAGCCGTTTCTGCCACGGCTCACTCGGTACATTCCTCGACAGTTCTTTTCAGGCATGTTGAGAGCCACAGATGTTCCCTGAATGGATCGGAGAATAGCTGGAGAGCTAGCCTCATTCGCATCCTGCCTCTCGAAGTAGAGATTCACGGATGTGCTCTTGCAGACTTTGGCAATGTTGGAGGTGTTATAGCCCCCAACGACCGAATTGATAATCTTCTGTCTAGCCATAAGCCCTCCTAGGATGGATAGATAAATGCTCCACTTTGTAGCTGTGCCAAGTTCCAAAGACCGTTGTTGGTTGTTCCGGCATCTCTGAGAACCATCTTGTTAGCACGGGTCGGAGTCTTAATACTGTCTTCGATTGCTTTGAGCTCATTCTGCAATCTCTGCGTGTGTGCTTCGTCCAGTCTCGGGAACTCTACAGCCAACTTGTAGGTCAGTGCCGTGATGAAGAGCTCTTCGTAGATGTCCGGAACCTTGAGCTCACTATCCAGATCGATCTTGTAACTGAGATTGTAGATGATCTTCGTCTTGCCGCTTCTGGCATACTGGGTGTATCTCGGAGTGAATCTCAGTTCTACCTTTCGGTCGCTGATTTGCTGCCATGTGTAGACCGAGTCGCCGTAACCGCCATTGTAGAAATCTTCGAAGCTCACGAACGGCAACTGAACATCTCTCTGCAGCTGGTTGTTTTCGTAGTAGGCTTCCTTGATGTCTGCCAAGTTCTCTACCACCACATCCACGTAGTCGTCCTTGATGTCCGGATCAACTGTACCGAGAATGAGCTTATCCTTCCAACCGCCTTGAACGATCTTGACAATCGCTCCGTTGAGATGATTGACAGCTTCGGTCGGATCGTTGTATGTGACCGTTTCCCATTCGCCAACGCCTGCGGACACTGTTTCGATGTGGCTGACCTCGCACTTGCCATCCCACGCCAATGCTGATTCCATGTATCCAGCACTCGGAGTGACAGACGGAACTGTTCCAGTAGGCACGATCCAGAAATTCACGCCCATGAAGTAATTGGGCGACAGGATGTAGTGCGGATTTGGGTCAATGGCTTCCGGCAACACGAGTTCCCTTCTCAAGAACTGAAGAAGGTTGTGTCGGCTGTAGTCTGCCGCAATGCCCTTCAACAGCCTGAAGCTGGTTTCCACCATCTGGCCGGGGGCTTCTTGTCTGCGGTTCACGAGATTGGCACGAGCCAGTGCTTCTGTAATTACGCTTCTAACTGTGAACGACATATTGTCCTCGCTTTATGAATCAATTCTAAGTTTGTAAAGAATACCCCTATCCAAATGGATAGGGGCATCTACTTTCGAAGGATAAAATGGCAATGAACATTCAAATCAATGACCCTCTCGGGCCATTAATAAGTTCTGGTTAGGCCTTCACGTAGACGTTAGCCACAGCTCTACGTTCGATCACGCCGAACATAGCCACAACGTCCCAACGGGTCGTGTTGGTGAGGTTGTTGAGGTTAACGATACGGTTTTCGTGGATAGCCACATCTTCGACCTTGCCGAGCTTGGAATCTGCGTTCGAGGCATCGAGCTTATCGAGCGTGCAGAATTCGTAGGCACCATCAAGACGAACCTGGCCCATCCAGTAAGTGCCAGCATCGAGCGTGGTCACAGTGAGACCAGCAAGATCAGTGAGAGCACTGAAGGAGCTGTTGTCTTCCTTAGCAATTTCACGAGTACCGCCCTTAGCGATGGTCGGAGTCGTATTCTTCTTGTCGAGCTTGAGCGGGATGGCAAGAGAGGTTGCACCAGATGTCACTGCGATGTCTTCAGCAGCGATGAAGGCATACTTTTCGGCGGTTGCGTCACCAATCAGGTCGCAAGCCATAACACCATCAACCCAGAACGGAGTACCCTTCTTGACAGTGAAAGCAGCAGAGCCAGCGGTAAGACCGATCGTCAACACTGCGTCATAGGCATGAGCACTATTGTTGTCACCTGCAAGGGAGGTAACGGTGGTCGGCTTGAGCTGTTCGGATACGTTGATCACCGGCATGAATCGCTGACCACGGTATTCGACAGAGTGGAACGTGCCGAGGAGACCCTGCTTGTAGAAGGAGTCCGGAGAACCAACCGGGTTGAACTGTTGACCGTTTGCAGTGAGCACTGCTTCGATCTTCGGATCAACGAAGCCGTACATCTTGTCACCGGAGATAGAACTGAAGTGAGCTGCAACTTCTGCAAGCGGCTGGAAGCCAGAACCTGCGATAGCCACAGTAGCCTTCGGGACAGATTCGCCGACAGCCTTACGGATGACATGGTTAGCCATCTTTGCGCCATTCGGTTCCGCGACTTCCTTGTCCCAGTTCATGTCGGTGACTGCTTCAATGGCGTTGGTTTCAACGGAAGCTGCGAAGTCACGGAGACGCATGGACACTTCACGTTCCACGATCGTGTTCTTCGGAGAACCAGTCGTAATGTTGGCGATGGAACCATCGTCGCCGCCTTCAATCACTTCAACTGCATCACGGATCACGAAGGTGTATTCCTGACCGTTGCGCTTGCCAACCATCTGGTCTTTGAAGTGCTGCTTTGCACCGACAGTAACGAATCCGGAATTGACAAGGAAACGGAGAGCAACAAGGTCGGTGAGCTTGTTAGTTACAATAGAGTTAGGCATGATAATATTCCTTTAAGAATGTGTAGCTAGATAGTTCTGCCAATAGTTGCGATCACGAACCGGATTCGGGTCTTTCCCTGCTCCTGCTTTGGTCTGCGAACCAGTGGACGGTAACTTACCAGCTGGGTTTTTGTTGGTCTGCTGAGATCTCGGAGTCTTGACACTTCTGAGCTTCTGGTCGAGCTTCACACGGTTTTCGATGCTTCTCAATTCCACAATCTTGTTCATCGGGTTCTTGATCGAAACCACCTTCTTCAAGACTTCGGGATTGGTCATGAGCACCTGCACCATCAATGGGGAGATCTCACTGTCGTCAAGATACGACAGGATGGTGTTTTCCGGATCATGCTGACCAAGGAAAGCTACAAACTTGTCACGTCCGTTTTCAAGCAGACGGAGATAGTGAGCTTTACTGGATTCATCATCAAAACACGCGTCTACACGCTGTTGGTGAATCTGTTCAGCCTCTGCACTTTCCTGTTCGAGAATAGCGTCTTGACGCTGCATCTCGAGATCGGAGATACGATTCTTCAACATGCCCTTAGCTACACGAAAGTCCATCTGCTTTTCCGGATCGTCTCCAAGAGTCTTCGGATCGACAGCGTTGAACTTCAACAGTTGAGCCTTCAAGTCCTGCACCTGAGCTTCAAGCCCGTGTATCTTAGACTGATACTTCTGCTTCTGCTTAATGAATGCTTTGTTGGCCTTGATCTTCTCAACGTCGTTGGGGTTAGCCTTGGGATATGGAAGCTTCTCCGGTTTGTCGGATTTCGGCTTCGGCTGTGTATTCTTCGAATCTTCGGGCTTACCTTCTTCGGACGAAGTTGCAGTCTTATCTTCAGGCGGCTTGTCTTCAGGATTCGGAGAGTCCAGCTGTTCGGGCGGTTGTTCGTTAGGCTTGTCAACCTGTTCTTCAGGCTGTTTGCCCGTGTCTTCCGCACCTTCTTCACTACCTGCACCACCAGCTGGAGCTTGGTCTACAGGCGGAACGCCTTGATCAGCGGATGGAGCTTGCGAGACTTCATCCAGAGTGATCTCGCCATTCAAGTATTTTCTAGCTTCTGCGCTATTCATACATACCTCTATATTTAAGTCCTGGAGTAGGACATTTGTGTATCATTACTTAGTTAGAAACTCGGTCTACTTTTTCAATAGGTTAGCCACACCGCCTAATACTCGAATGAGCGCTGGAGCCATCACTCCGCCCGCATTAGACGATGCAGCAGGAGCGGCAGACTGACTTCTGCCCCTTCCACCAATGATCATCGGAGCCGGGCCAGTACGATTTCCAGATCTCGGAGATACCATGACCGGAATGTTGGATCTGCCCAGCTTGCACATCTTGTTATAAGCAGCACCAATCGAGTTGGCGTTAATGATGTCACCAGCTTGGTCTGCGGACAGCGGATAGCTGTACGATCTGCCGTTCTTCATTGTGAAAGTGACCAGCCCAAGAGCCGGAGATACGTCCATCGCTTGGACGAAGCTAGAAGACGGAGTGCTTCCCCCATACCTCGGAGTACTGTCCGTATCCCAGTATCTCGGAGAAGCTTTCTCTTCCTCTTCGCCCATCGCTCTGGCAATCTCAGGCGGAATGCCCTTGATGCCCATATAGCGATTGAGCAAAGCTTGGTGTTCTTGCGGGGTCTGCCTATAGGATGTTTCCCCGTATCGTTCTGCCGTTCCGCCAATCCCGCTCTCACGTCTAGATTGTCTGTTCATGTTGGGACTTGGAACTCCAAGGGCAATACTGAATCTCATCAGCATATCCTCCTTTACACGCCAAACGGCGGTTCTGATGTGTCCTTAATGTCTTGCATCACAGATTCGGCAACACGGTTCTGCTCCTTCTTCGCATCCAGAGCTACCTTCTCGCCATCGAGCATCAGCTTCTCAGACTCAGCCTTCTCCTTGTTGTCAATGGTCTTTCCATCAAGCATCAAGGCGGCTTCCTTCAGTCTCACGTCATCCTGATGTTGGATAAGGAACTTCTGCCAATCGAGATCACGCTGTGCCTTCATGTTCGTCAGCTGCATCGTGAGAGTGTCAATCTGCTTCTGCTGTTCCAGAGTCTGCTTACGAGCCATCATGAGCTGTTCCATCGTCTGATCGAGCGTCTGCTTCATGCCATTCATGATATGCACAGCGTTCGGATCCATGTCGGTATCAGAGATGATCTTGACATTCGGATCGAGGTTAGCCATGATGTCCTTGCCCAGATCTTCGCCCACGGAGTCAGTGAACGTCTTGCTCATGTGATAAGCAATCACAGGCTTCATGGATTCAGGTAACAGAGTAGACATCAGACTAAGCTCCTGACGCTTCTTACTGTTGGACGTAATCACATCCGGCCCATTCTGCAAACTGAAGACAGTGTTCTCACCATCACCGCCGAAGAGCGAAATGAGAATACGACCAAGCGTCCTGATAGCCATATACGCCGAGCTATAGAAGCATGACACATTGGACTGGCTGTTGGTCTGTTGCACAAGCACTTGAGTAGCCGTCTGTTCGGTGAAGTTGACCCCGTTCACCCCAGTCAGCGGAATGCCAAGCACACTGCTCATGAGACTAAGGCTCTTCTCCACTGTCTGTGCCAAGTCCTGCGTCTCGAAGCCTTCCTTGATCGGTGTCGGAGCCACCTGACCGTTGTACAGATACAGCAAGCTCTGTTTCTTTCCGGCGATCTGGTAGTACTTCTCGAGTCCTTCAATCGCACCAACAGGCATGAGGAAATTGCCCTTCGGACTGCGGTTCATTCGTTCAAGGAGCGTACTGTACCCGATGTTGGCACCGAGCTGAAGCCCGTATGTCTTGCGCACCACTCCGAGATAGTCCTTCTTGCGAGATGCATCCATCACCTTGTACCCAGTCATACGGATAATCGGAATGATTGTATACGGCATGGGCTTCTGTTCGATCACCTTATTGCCGCACAGCTTACTGAACACCACCTGGCCAGCTTCATTCTTGTAGTAGAAGTTGACTACCGGAATAGTGGTCTCGGTAGCTTTCCAGCCAGTGCAGTTACCCATGATCGGCAGAGTCCTCGGATAGTCCATTCCAACCACGTCTTCGCCGTATAGACGCTTAGCCTTCTCGATATTGACGAAGTTGACAATAGCACCCATCTCCGCATCGTCACCACTGCGGGTATTGATGCACGGGTCCAGAGCCACGCAGCTCGGATCATCGATCAACTCAAGGCAGATCTCTTGATCGCCATTCGCCTTGTCGATAATGGACACAGTCGCAAAGCCCTGACCGACGATAGCTGTATTGGCGAGCCACTCGTTGATCTTGTTCTTCGAATCCTCATTGGACTCAAAGGCATCAATGTTCTCCTGAATCTCCTTACTCAGCTCGTCGTTCTTCCGTTCCAGCTCGATGTGGAACGGACTCGCTGTATACGGACTCGAGATTGCATTGACAAACAGGCTCCACAGGTTCCAAGTCAAGTGCGGTCTGTCTTCTCTGTCCCATTCCTTAATCAGAGTGGCGTCCCAAAAGGTCTCATCGGAATATAGGGAAATATCTCGATTCATTCTAGTAATTTGGCTAGAATAGAAGTTGTAGCTAGCTTCCAGAAACTTAGATGCTTTCTGAAGCAGTTCTGTATTCTCCATAGTGATCCTCGTTATAAAAGGTGAGCAGCAGCCATGACGCGATTAGCGACCTCAGCTGCATTAGTGGATGGATTCGGGTGAAGCATAGCATGGATAGCCAGCACCAGAGCGTCTGCCCTATCCGGACTTCGACCAATGTTCTTGCGAATGTCCTCTTTCGGAATGATCTGCAGTTTGCCGCGCTCATTCACGAAAACCTGCGTATTACGCAACTCTTCGACCAGCTCCTGATTGGACGCCACGTCCACGTAGAATCCATCACGGATAGCCTGAGCCGCCTCGCAGTACATTTCAGAACGGATGTTCATGTACATATCCTTAGACGGAGACTGGGCAAAGTTAACAGCCTCCATCTTCACTCTAGGAATGTGCTTAATATTGTCATACACGCCGATACCCAGACCGCCACTGTCCATTGCGCCATTAGACAGCGAAGACTGTTCATACGCTTCCAGAATCATGTTTTTCTGCATGACTGTATCAATCTGCATGATAGTCTTCATGTCCAACAGTCCGGTCTCGTTAATGGTAGCAGCTGCAGTCAAGTCACGACCAGAGCCAGCCAAGTCGATTCCGTAATACCACGGTCTGACAGCTCGGCTGAACCTAGATCCAGCCAGATCTACGAAATCTCCGATTCTGAGGATGGCATTCAGGTAGTCAGCAGCAATATCTTCACCCAAGACCTGCATCTTGTAAAGCGGAGTGCCAATGCCATAACGTTCTTCCAGTTCTCGAATGTACTTTTCGCTGACAAACGGATTGGAGTACAGGGTAGCGCGAATCACTGCCTCCGGATGAACCTTCTTCAGGTCATTCCACCACTGGGCAGATGGCTCCATGAACGGCGAACTGATGAGTCTCTTGCGTGGTTCCTCAATGTTCTCGCCACGAATACGGTCAGACAGGTTATTGTAGAACTCTTCACAGCATCTGGCACTCTCGTCGATGCAGATTCCGTAGATGTTGGAGAGACCCAAGACGTCTTTTGGTGCTTCGTTAGAATAACCGAAAGTAATGCCGGAACCTACTTTCATGGTCTTATCTTGCTTGTTCAATTCGCACTTTACGCCAATCTTAAAAGCTATTTCTTCAATGGTAGCAAAGAGTGTCTTCATTAACGCGCCATGTGTGAGAGCTCCGGCTACCATCCTTCTGCCTTTAAGCATGTTGATGATAAGCCAGAGAGCGCAAATATAGGTCTTGCCAGCACCGACAGAACATTGCATAATCACAAGAGGATCATCGAATCTCCTCATGAATTCTTCCTGAGGTCTTGAGAGCTTAAAATTAACGTCCATGTCTGCTCTCCATGATTTTTTCATATCGTTCTTTAGCTGACAAAGCGTAAATAGCTTCAGCAAGCTCGACAGGAATATTCATAGCAGACTTACGTCCATCAGGGAGAACTACACAAATCCTAGCTTTTCCAATAGACGGGCCTTTGGATGTCTTGCGTTTCCACATAGCCTTGTCTTTGTATCTAGACGAATTCAACGATTGCTCATGTCTAGTCGCCCATCTTAGATTCACGAGATGGTTATTAGATCTGTTACGGTCTATGTGATCTACCGTGAATTCTTTTGGCATACATCCTAAGAATGCCTCTGCTACTAATCTATGAACTTTAAGCGTTTTGCCATATCTATTGACAGTTTTATAGCCATTATGGTCAGTAGTTCCAAATGTGAATTTAAAATAGCGATTATCCTGGCAGCGCATAAGAACTCTGCCAAGGCTACTCACTATCAATCCAGAAGGTTTATGAAGTCTAAAGAGTTCCATTGGACACTCCTTTAGGCGGCTCCACCTTTGCAGGAACGGTAGTGAAATTGAAGTTGATAGTAGCATCAACCTTCTCTTCAGCCTTCACTTCGCCCTTGAAGCTTACCTGCTGTTGAGTACTCCAGTTTTCTCTGAATCGGCGAGACAGGACTTCCAGATAGGCTTTCCCGTTCTTGTCTCCGATTTCGATGTACATAGTGGCCAGTGCCACCTGCACTCTAGAGAGGTAGGACTCTACCCATGCTTCGTACTCTTGAGCCGCCTCCACGATCTCTGGATTGGTGCGATCATCCGACAGCAGCTTGTCGAAATGTTTATGCAGCATCAACCCATTAGGCATATACTCCCTGATGGCCTTATGAAACCCAGTCACAGAGTAAGTGTCGGAGAGCTTGATGTTCTGTCCACAGTTATTGCGAACTACAATCGTCATCGTCATCTCTTGAACTTGCTTTGCTGTCAACTTCCGTTCTCCACATAAGCCGGGTTGAGCCGGGAAGGTATGCGGCACGTAAGAAGTGCTACGGCTATTCACACATGGTTCTGGCATGTGCTTCATAACGTATTTCATTGACAGAATCGCTCTGCGCCTTGCTCGGGCATTGAGCTCTTCTGCATGGGCCGATTGGCCTGGATTAGCATTTGGGTTTCTGGGTCTGGTCATATATACCTCTATTTCCGGCAGAGTAGCCGTGTGTATGTTACTTCGAGAACTTAGACAGGAAACTAATATCCGTCTTGGACTGTTGAGCCACAAGCATAGACTTGACTTCAGTCATCAGCTCAGTGAGCTTGTCTACCTTCTCAAACAGAATTTCGATCGGAGATCTGTCTATTATCGGACTGGGTGCGTCTTCTGCCACGACCGCAACCGGAACAGTCTCAGCTTCAGTCGGCTCAGCAGAGATAGATCCCTTCTTTAGCTTAATCTTCCTTTCCATCGTCTTCTCCTACATCCACGTCGGACTGGTTCGGATCTTTGAAGTCTTCTTCGGCGTTGAGGAGGGAGTCTTCGCCATTCTCCAATGCGAACACAGCTTCCTGAACTTCCTTCACTTCGGATTCATCAAACTTGTACTTGTCAGCGAGACGGTTGATAATATCGAGCAACTTTTGCATATAGCCTCCATTGTATAATCATTACAAAGTTATAATGCAGGCAACTCTAAGCTGTACAAGGAGGCCCCATGAACGATAATCCATTCGAGCTTGAACCAGTCTTCCAAGCCGCTCCATTCAGCCAACGCAACGACGAGCAATCTTACGACCATGCAGTAAAAGAAATCGAGGAACTGTACACAGCCTTTAAGAAGGTTCCCGGCTTGGCGTATGGCTACAGATGCAGTATCTGCGACCGCAAAGACCACCCCGTCTTTTTCAATGTAATGACAGGACAGCCACGGTGCATCCTGTGTTTGTCCATAGACAAATTCAAACGCAATCACTCAACTAAAAAGGAAACCGAAGATGAACAACGAAGAAAACCAGAGAGAGTTCCCGTACGGATATTTGCAGACGAAGACCCACGGCAAAATTGACTGGGGCGACTTCTCCGATATCAAGGAAAATCTCTTCACAGCTGACCCCACTGGCAGAGAGTCCATTACGTCCAAGCTGACACAGAACTTCCAACTCAAGATGAACGAAATGCTGGCTAAGGCAATGGTAGCCCGCAATGACTTCGACCCCACGCATTTCAGGATCGGCCACAAGACCCACTTGGAAGCCAACAAAGCTTGGGCTGAATTCTACGTGATGCATACAGACGACCTGATGAGCGATACGGACTTAAATCCAGACCAAGAAATTAAGAGAAACACCTAACTTATTAATGAGAGACGTGCGTCTCGGAAATAGGCACCAGCCATGATTGTTCATATGATGTTCCTTTCCGGAGAGGCACACGCCTCTTCGGAATTTTTTTTTTACAGGAGCACATATGCCAAATAAAGACAAGACCTACGTTCAGCTGTCTTTTTGTAAGATTCGCAAGTACGGCGGTAAGTACGTTCTTACGAAATCCAACACTCTTGACAACGAGACATACGAGGAAATCGTTTCTCCGGAGTTCACTCCCAAGAACTTGGTGGAATTCTACCTCAAGACCATGATTGAATCACCCATGACAGAACTGCCTATGGAGATTCCGCCTCTCACGCTTCTCAGCACTATCAAGAAGGCTATCGTGGACAAGATTGAAGACAAGTCCAGAAGCCTCTACTTTGATTCCTCCAGCGTCAGAGAGACATTCGAAAGCGTAATGCGAGAAGTCAACAGTTCGGCGGACGTTTTCAAGATCAGCCCTGACACCGAGGAAATCACTTACAGCTATCTGAAGACAGGTTTCACCACCGAGTCTGAGAGCGGGCTTCGAGCATTCACATCCATGCTCAAGGATGCAGAATTCATCATCAGCAAGCTCAGAACGTACACAGCCGACTCCCTCACCATCTTCTCAGGAGGCCCCGGATGCGGAAAGACGCATCGCTGCATTCAAGACATCAAGGACAAAGGCTACAAGTGTGTGCTTGTCACTAGTCTGTCCAACATAGTCGGGCTTCGATTCCTTAAGCGTCTTCAGATCAAGGGATCTGAACAGTGGTCGTTCACCAAGGTGGGTTTCTCGAGAGCATCTATGCTTGAGAAGTTCGATTCCATTGTAATTGAGGAAGCCAGCATGGTCTCAAGCAGCGAATTCGCAGCCATCAAGAAACTGGTTGGTACTGGCAAGCCGTTGTACTTCCTTGGCGACCCAGACCAGCTTCCGGGATTCACAGGTCTTGGAAACCTCTTTTCTACCTTAATTAAAGAATTCCCTGCGTATTCGCAGATCCTCACCAAGCAGCACCGTATGACTCCTGAGCTCATGAAAATCGTCAGTAGCGTGAAGACCACAGGATGCCTTCCGTACTGCTCTCCTGAAGATTCTAAAAAGGCTATCCACCAGTACATTGACTGGGTTCATCGGGGTCTATCCGCTATGGCAATCACCTACATGAACTCAGACTGCGTGACTCTCAATGATCTCGTGATAAGCACGTTCGGGATTGAAGCTAAATACCAGCTCACAAAACAAGGCACTATCGACACTGAGAGTTGGAAGGCCGTGCTACACGAAGCAGCAGCCAAATCCTTCAAGCTAAAGGTGGTTTCCATTAAGAACCTCACGAAACGCTCCGTAGCTCCGAGTGGCAAAGAGTCATATACACGCCTTGTATCCAACGGCGAGCAGGGTACTCTGAAGTACATTGGCGACGACCAGTACGAATTCGAGTCCGCTGAAACTGAGACGACCCAAGTCTTCAAGGAATTGGACGTTCTGTTCAACTTTAGACTAGGCTACGCCCTAACTATTCACAAGGCTCAAGGCTCCGAATGGGATTACGTGTACTACTACGAACCAGCCATTCACCGCCACAGCAACTACCCTCTCAATCTCAGGTACGTCGCAGTTACCAGAGCCAAACAGAAATTCGTATGGAAGGCAGCCAACAACCCTAGACTCAGCTTCCTGAAGTTCAACCATATTCTCACAAACAAATAGGCGCATCATGAAAATCACACTAGACACAATCAGGGAAATCTACCTTGCAAAATACCCAGAATTCAACAATCCGGAACGCTTCTCTATTTTGGTGACAGTGGCTTACAGACGCAATCAAGTCCCGACTCTCATTAAGTGCATCAAGCAGCACAAGTTCTCTGGCACTGTCAACAAGTATAAGAACATCGGAGACCTTGAACTGTGGAAGGTCACCGTCTATGATACCACTCTGCCGGGCAACGCTAAGGGCAAGGCTATCGAGGGACTCAACATCACCGTGGGGATGATAGAAAAGCTAATCGACCTTGCTGCGTTTAAGGATGACCTTGAAGAAATCCAGAAGAGCTCTGAAGTCGAACAGCTCAGACGCTCCGTTACTGAAACCACAGCTGAACGTACTTTCTCCAACACTCTGAGTGACGAATCAGTGAAGTCGCTCTCCGTAAACATCGCGCTGGCTCTTCCGGCTACTGAAGGTACGTACAGCGAAGCCGACAAGGCTTTCTTCTCGTGGTTTGCTCGTGACGCCAACAACAATATCTACATGCGCGTCAACGAGAATAGACTCATTCTGGTTCCCATGAAAGAAAGCGACGAGCCTCAGATTCGTGACTTCCCCGAGTTCTGGGCTTCGTTCTGGAAGACCTACCGTCGCAAAATCATCGAAGTCAACGATCAGGTGATTGCCTACGCTTGGACACTCAAAGACAGTATTGAGGACGCTGACCTTGACGAGTCCCGTCTTCGCATGAAGGTAGACCCGAACAAGAAACGTTCAATCATTACAATGATCCACCAGTTTATTCCGAAGAGCTGGATGAACCGTCTCTGCTTGACTCTCAACATCGACCAAGTAGACCAGTACGATGATGAAGGCAAGAAGATCGGAATGACAAAGTTCTTCAAGGGCTTTAATCTCGGTTTCTATCCAAAGGGAATCGTTACTGGCAACCCGCAACCTCCCACCGAAGAAAACTGGCAGAGAATGTTGGCTTCTGCTATTCCGAAGATCGAGATAAACGAAATGGAAGTTGTCCATAGCTTCTCTGATCAACCCGGAGTATGCGCCATCCACCGCATTCAGACAGGCGTATGGAAAGCGGACATGCCCGAAAAGATCTCTCAAGTCGAGCATCTTCCTCCAACTTGGAGTATGTTCTTTGAGAGCAGACTCGGGTCACAGAAGTTCTCTATGCTCTACCGCATCGCAAAGTGGATTGTCGGAGTTGTAGACGCTAACGACTTCAGCCGAAAAGTGCTCGTGGTTTCTGGTCACGGCGCTGACGGCAAGAGCCTCTTTCAGTCCGCAGTAATGGCAGGGTTCAACAAGTTAAGCGATTCCGAGTTCTGTGCTGTGCTTCCGGCTGAGTCCGTGACTATCGAGGGTAACACGCAGAATGGTCTTGGGGACTGTCTTGATGCGAGAGTCCTCATGGTATCTGACGTTGCCAAGGTTACTGAGTTCCTCAAGAACGATATCATCAAGGGTATTACTGGCGGTGACGTAATCACTTGTAACATCAAATACCAGAATCCGGTCAAAAAGTGCATGGCAGGTACCAAAATTATGCTTTGCACCAATTGCAAGACTTACATGGCAGATACCTTTGTGGACGGTCGTGTGAGCCCAGTATACTTCGAACGCCACGATACAGCAGGTGGGGATTGGAACCCGCAAGAAATCAAGGCTAAACTCGTCGAAGAATTCGCTGACTTCGTCGGATGGTGCCATCACTTTGCCTATGCTGTTGAGTGCGAGCGTGGAATCCCACATGCAGGAGACCAACGTATCTGGAGCGACCATGTGGATATCACTGACGTTAGAGCTTGCTGGGAAATCATTGGTACTGACAACGGCGGAGACAGCATGTTCATCTACAGACGCTCTGACGAAGAGTCTGAAGGCGAAGAAGCTGACTTAGGTGATCTCTGTGATGACGTGTTCGAAAGCGCCCCTGACAACAAGCTTGCATACAAGGAATGCATCCCTGTATTGAAAATATTGTGCGAGGAACGTAGAATTCGTGCGTTTAACTTCGACAAGCAGAAATACAAGGTCATGCTCACCAAGGTGCTTCAGCGGAAGTTCGAGGGAGTCAACAAGTTCTCCTCAAACGGAATCCGTGGCCTCATCGGTGTGCGCTTAAAGAAGCAGGAGACAAAACAGCCCTCTGCACATTTCAAGCGTGTGGAAAGTACAGCTGAGACTGCAATGCCATCATTCTAAGATTAAGGACTCCAGTCACTAAGCTGGAGTCCTTTCGTTTCAGTTCAGTAGCGCTCCGAATCCGTAAATTTTGAGTGACCGTTCTTGCAATATTTGTATTTCGCACATAGAGTTTCGTGTGGTACAGAACGCAGAGCACAGCACACCACCAAAATTGCGGTCGTCTGGAAAATTTTATATAAATTTTTTATTACTACTTTTTTTCTTATAATACTTTTTTATTTTATTTTTTAGTGTTCTGTGTTCTAAAAAATAAAAAAGATTATATAAGAAAAGGAAAAAGTGGCAGAACACAGGCAGAACACTGGCAATTTGAGTGTTCCATAGTGTTCTGAACCACAGTGAATCAACCTAACTCCACACTAAAGGAGGAGCCCCATGCCTTACGAACAATACGCATTTACCAAAGACCGTTACGAGACCTCTCGCTGTAAGCTGTGGATTCCGCACGAAATGCACCCGACAGTTCTCGACAGTATAAGGATGTTTAGCGGTCATCTTAGCAAACCATATTGGGAACCAGACCTTCTAAAGTCATCGATGCCGGGAATATGTTTTGGATCCACCACTGAACACCCTGTTTGGAACAATTACCAAGTCAAGGCGCTTTCGGAACTAATCTTCACAACACAATTGCTCTTGCTTGACGTGGATGAGTGCCATGTACACTTAGACCGGATCCAAGCGTATCTAGACTCGGCATTAGGCTGCTGGAACATTTGGTACACCACGCCCAAGAGCACGCCACTTCATCCAAGGTTTAGACTTCTGCTTTGTGCCAACCGCCCTATAACGATGGGAGAGAAACGGGCATTGTCGAAACCGCTCAGAGAGAAGATACCTGGAATAGACCAAGCTAGCTTCGAGCCATCCAAGTTCTGTCTCTTTCCGTGTATATGCGCTGATTCGGCGGATCCAGACTCCTACACGTTCGGATGCTCAAAGCTCACCAACCCCTTCGATATAAACACGGTTCAGCTTGAAGTTAGAAATCCGGTGCATTCTCCCTCATGCAGAGTGGAGCTGACACGACTGACGGAAAGACTCTTAGATGATCTTGTGACCAGCATCAATGAGGCTCCGGATGGGTGCAGTCAACCCGTGATAAAAACTGGACTCTCCCACCTGCTTCGGCACACTGCAGTTCCTATGGATGTATTGGAGCTCAAGGCTGAAGGCATAGAACGTGATGACCGCCGTCGTGACTTCATTGGGATCGCCAGATGGATGCAAACTAAGCAGAACATTTCGAAATAAACCGAACTTTTTTATGAGACAGGGGTCGCAGTGGCCCAAACGTTTCAACTTAAAAATGAGGAGAACTCCTCGTAATTCCACACTCAATCAGAGGCTATCATGTCTAAAATTGCTTTATCCAAAAACGAAATCATCAAAGAAACTAACTCTTCTATCAAGCTCTCCGATGGTGCCTATCAGGCTGTAATCGTCGGTATCCTTATCTCTAACAGAGCCGCTTTCAAGGAAGGCGAAGATCCGTTCCCGGCTATCAGATTCGCTCTTCAGCTGTCTGACGATGATGGCAAGATTAAGATCCAACAGACCAATGATCTCCGTCTCTCGCTCTCCGAAAAGTCTTCTCTCTTTAAGCAGCTCTCTAGCTGGTGCAAAAGCGCAAGCCCGGATGAACTCTGGGAAAAGCTTCGTCCGATCGGCATCATAGACGCCAACGACAACTTTGACTATGACAAGATGCTCGGCAAACACGTTCAGCTCATGGTCACTATGAAGCAGTCTAAGAAGGATGCAACAAAGTTCTTTCCGGAACTCCAGTTCTCCACGCCAAAGAAGGGACAGACCTTTGATCCGGTGGTTGAAGCTGACAAGCTTGCTCCGATATGGCTTCCGAACTTCGTCAACGATGCTGATGTGCTCGACACGGTCTGCCTCGAAGGATTCGAATGGAAGCGTTATGAAGAAAAGGATGGCGAACAGTCTAGCGCTCCTTCTCGCGATGAACTTGCCGCTACAACTCCGGCTCAATCCAAGACGGAACCAGCAAATGAAACTAAACCTGAAAAGGCCAAAGTCGCTAATAGCGCAAAGCCAACCGCCACGGCAGCCCCCAAGAATGTTGTCTCCAAGCTCAACGTTCCGTCTGCCTCTGAAATTGATGAATCCGAAATGCCGTTCTAGGAGTACCCATGACGCAAACTGAATACAACAATGTGTTTATCACGGCTACGCTCAAGGCGTTCCGTGCTGTCATTGATGCTGGGCTGTCTCTGCGTGACCAACCGTCCGTGGACAACCTGCTCTCCGACAATGACGTGTTTAATCTCCTTATCGCTAGCTCTCAGTGCAACGATGAAGTGTCTCTTGGCAGAGAAGCAAAGCGTATCAACCGCATTGCGTTCCCGACCTACGACTTGCTCCATGCTCCGGGTTCCAGCTTGAAGCTCTGCTTCTCGTTTATGCTCAAGTTCGGTGCCAAGTACAAAGAATGTTTCGTTCCGGTTGAATCCGCTTTGGCTGTGACACCCGAACACTCCGAAGCAGTGGCCAAGGAACTCTCCGAAGCCGAAGCAGCCAAGGAAGCAGCCATCCGAGGTTAGCCATGTGCGCCGATAACTACACCGAACAAAAGGAGTGCCTTCCGCCTCCTCCGAAACAGCCTAAGCTCTTCGTGGTTCAGTCCTACGAGTTCAAGACTATGGACAATGTTCGTTGGACTATCAGTGAAGCTGAAGCTGCGGTGGAAGCCGAAATTGGACAGAAGGTCATCGTGTGTGACAACACGGTGTTCTTCAATCCAGACCCGACCAATCTGTTGCGTCCCTTTGCAGAGAACGTAAGGCTCATGGGCGACTGTGACATTATCTACTTCGCAAGAGGGTGGAGCGAGTCTTTCCTTCCGAGAATGCTCAATACTCTGGCTCACAAGGTGCTTGCACCTGCGGGAAAGAGGATCATCGAGGAAACTAAGTACTAGCGATTCTCCTAACAACAGAACTTTTAAATGAGAGGGCGTCGGTGCTCAAGACAACGTTCTCTCAGTGACTAGACGTAGACCGATGTAAAGACATAATTATCTTGTGTGTTGAAAGTTGAATAATGCAGTATCCTTGGATACTGCATTATTTTTTTTTTGAACCTTACTTGGAGTGAGAGCGGAGCAACGAGCCGCAAAGTAGAATGAGTGAATATATTTGGAAAGAAGACAAGCTACTCCGCTCCCAATTTTAAGTTCGTTCCTAGCCACCTTGTTCGGTCGGATCCGAGCTAGACTCCTGTGTCGGTGCCGGATCTGGATCTGGTTCCGGAGTCGGTTCAACGTAATCTGTCCAGACCACGTCGAACTCCATCGTGTTATCCGCTCCTGCGAATGGGGTCTTCACTTCGTACAGACTGTTATCGTCCAAACAGCGGAAGAGCAAATTGCCTCCACGGTTTCCGAGGATCTTGATAGGCGTTTCTGTACCGTTGATTACCGCTTTGCATTCTGGGGCAAAGGCGAACTTGATTTGAAGGGTGTTTGACATGAGTTACCTCTTTGATTTTATAATGGTGTTGTCCATTACTGCGCTCATTCTGGCAATATCCACGCTGATCGTCTGCACACTTTCTAGGATGCGATCGATCTTTCCAGACAAAGCGTCTTGATTGGACTGAAGGTTTACGACATTCTGTTCAGCCAAGCTAAGCCGTTTGTCTAGTTGGCTGTACTTGACATCACAACTTTCAGAGCCGGAGTGATTAAGCCAAATGGCCCCTGCCGCCATGAGAGCTATAAGCCCTTTGGCGACGGGGTCAAGAAGCTTCCTCCATTCTTTCGATTCGTTTGTAGTTGGCATACAACCTCCTAGACGTGGCTAATTAAAGTCCACTGTTCCTCCGCCGCGATCGTCTTTAGATCGTGGAAGGATCCCGGAAGGCTGACTCCGCCCAACACAGAAAACTCAATCTGAGGATAGATCGAGAACGAGTTGTAGGTGTAGAACGGGGCGTAACGCATTTCGTCGAAGGTAAACGAGAAGTGAATGTTGGTCATTTCAGATTCGTAATACTGCGTCTGAGTAGCGTTCTGAGTGTAGTTGTTGAATGCTACCAGAATCTCAGGAGTTCCGCCTATTTCCGTTTCAGAATACTCGTCCCCGGCATTGAGCTGGTACGAGAGCATCATCTTGATTTTGGCGGCTACGATCGGAGAACCGGATGGCTCGCCATCGAGAACGTGTCCAATCTTTGCTGAATAGTCGTATCTTAAGGCTTGTGGCTGGTCGTGCTTAAGAACATCCCAGATAGACCCGGAGATAGCCTGACCACCGTGTTCGAACGGAGTGGAAGAGAGATACGAGTTGAGAGTCGTATACATCTTCGGAAGGTTAACCTGCAAGTAGCTTGTGCCTAACAAAGATCGACGATACGTCTGTGGGGCAGCTGTGTCAAAGGGATAGAACGTGTATACTTCCCAACCCGTGCCAGTAAGCCTGTATTCCACAAAGCGTAACGGCTGTACGAAGAAGGATTCGAAGATCGCAAGGTTGCTCTGGTAATACTTGAACTTGCCAAGCAGTCTTCCATCGGTGCTCACGAGAACGAAGTTGCGAATACTCGGACTGCCGTCATACAGGGCTGCGAGTTCGCTCAGCGTAGTCTGTTCGTATACGATGGGGGTAAACTGGGCTGCTCCCTGCTGAAGAGTGTCTAGTTTAGTCTTATCTTCCTTGCTCATGAGACCATCGGCGGACTGTGTCACGAGCGAGTTCTTAGCCGCATTGATGTTTGTGCGGGCTTGGGTCTGTTGGGGGTCAGTGAGCGATTGCTGCACAGACCACAAAACGGATGAATTTGGCGTACTCACTTTAAGATCTCCTTTGTGTTACTTCCAGTCGCCTGGAATCTGGGCTAGCTCTGCTGCGCCAGAGGTAGTATTCGCGCCACATTTGTAGAAAGCTTGGCTATGACCAGAAGGCGGGACAGCCTGAGAAGAAGCTTGTCTATACAAAGCAAGAGCACCGCTCTCCACAGCCGTGCATTCCATAAATACCTGCCCAAAGTATTCTACTTGGCTTGTGGCAAACAGTGGAACCGTTGTTAGAGACGAACAATGATTGAACGCACCCAACATATTGGTAACAGAACTCGTGTCAAACAGCGGCACCGTTGCAAGAGCTGTACAGGAACTGAACATGCGGCTTATATCAGTTACGGCACTGGTATCAAACAACTGTACCGTTTCAAGAGACGAACATCTATCGAACATGTAGCTCATCTTGGTAACGGCACTTGTGCCAGTAATTAACATAACTGTTTTAAGGTTTGTGCATTCGAGGAACAATTGGTTAGCGGAAGTAAAACCCTCGAGGTTAGCGGCTATTACTTCCGTAATATTTGTGCCGTTTCTGAGCATTCCGTTAGCAGACGTTCCGCTCTTGTAAACATCGTAAACGTCAGTAGTACCTTCAACAAGGATGGCAGTCTCATACGATGTGAAACTGGACTTTATCGGAGGATTACCATCGCTTGTCCGTACTCTAACGGTTCTTGGAGGAAGAGTGGGAACAGGAGGTTCAGGCGGTGTGACAGAGAAGTTCCCTATTCTCACCACAGACACTCCTGCCGGACATTTCACTTCGCTTTCGATATTGCCAAGATAGATCGGGCTAACACCTCTGGGTTTAGGGATACTCGTATCCCCGTTCACCGCATAGACTGGGCTTACACCACTTGGTTTGGCAACACTTGTGTCGCCGTTTACAATGTATACCTCGGAAACCCCTTTAGGCTTCGGGATAGACAGATCACCATTCACGGCGTACATTTCTGATTCTGCCATTTTGTAATCTCCTTATCATGATAGAGTTTTATGCAGACATGGTTCCACCCCATGAGGTAGGAATCTGAGCGAGCTCGGCTGCGCCTGTGGTAGTATTCGCACCGCAGTTCTTGAAGCAATCCGTGTATGACATTGGAGGCGCGACCTGTGTGCTCATCTGCTGATAGAGAGCCAGAGCTCCGCTTTCAACATTTAAACAACCGTAAAACATGCTGTTCACGTCTACAGCAGAGCTCGTATCGAACAATGGCACAGCCTTAAGATTTGTGCATTCTGCAAACATGTAAATCATACTTCTAACTGTGCTCGTGACAAGCAATGGAACGGTTGTTATGCCAGAAGCACGGAACATATATGCTGTTGATGAGCAACTACTAAGGTTAAATAACGGAATGGCCTCTAGAGAGCTACAATTTTCAAACATACTTTCCATAGACACGATTGAACTTGTGTTGAAATAGTCAACAGTGCTAAGGCTGCTGCAACCAAAAAACATATATTCTGCATGTACGATAGAACCCGTGTCATACAAAGATACCGTTTTAAGACTTGTACAACCCGAGAACATATTTCCAGCATGGTCTATTCTGCTCATGGACAACCAAGATACCGAAGTAAGATTCGTGCATCTTGAGAACATACCTGACGCAGTTCCGCCTGGTTCTAAAGGATCATTAAGGTTTCCTGCTATAACTTCCGCGAGATTTGTGGAATCTATGAACATGCCTTCAAATATAGGAACTGAAGGCGTTACATCGAATATATCTGTAGTGCCAGCCACCCTAGTAATGGTTGTATTACCAAGATAAGGGTAGTTCGTGTATAAAACTGGTGAATTTCCATCAGTCGTCCTTACACGAATAGTACGTGAAGGAAGAATAATAGGATGCTCAGTTGTCTTGTTGTTGTACTCTAATACTTTTCCGTTAAAAATATTCCATCTATGATTCATAATATACTCTCCTACTCAAATTTGTCGTATAAATCTCCATTAAAGAACCATACAGAACGCCCAATAGAACGTTCTGTATGGCAGTTGTTAAGTGTTGAAGGTGCACGAGCTAACCATAGTATCGTTTTCCGCACTATTACGACCATTGAACATTGCATACACATTCGTCACATCATCCGTATTCCTAAAGCTGTAACAGTGTACAATGCTGCACT
>Ga0265298_10001268_pt1 | contig 37338 bp, 45 predicted proteins | sample AusTroGonzalo_MG_3_FD_193486 | JGI IMG/M metagenome (GOLD analysis project Ga0265298, IMG submission 193486) | Bovine rumen microbial communities from tropical cattle in Woodstock, Queensland, Australia - Gonzalo_01 | ecosystem: Host-associated > Mammals > Digestive system > Stomach > Rumen ...
TTCTGTCGTAATAAAAATCATCGGTAAGCCGTTTTATTGCATCATCCCGACTAATCTCATTACCGTAGTAATGCCACGTATCTTTAGGACTTTTCAAGATGCGTTCTTTGATACGTTCTATAAGCAGCTGACGTTCTTCAAGTGTTGGTTCATAGTCGTTGTAATATTCATCTGGAATGTTATCCCAATTAGAATAGAACGACATGACGCTGAAACCTCTGACTCTCAGTTCATCCCTAATATTACAATAACGCTTATGGGTGAACTTCATCTTGTCGAGAAAGAATATCACATGACCCCTGCCAAGCGTAAACTTTTCTGGGATTCGCTTGATTGAACCCGACTTGATTGCTTGTTGCAGGTTATACGTTAAACGCTTTATTTCCCGATGCTCTGCTAATAGGTGTTCATTAGTTAAGCATTTTACTGGGATTGCGGAGTTGATGCGTGTCATATTACTACTTTTTTAAAGGAAAGAGAGCGGGAGTTTTTACCCCCGCTCTCTCGGGTGCCGGATCAAACAAACATTAATGATTATGGACGAATACAAGACAGGTCGTTGCTTTATCCGGCGTCAGCAACTTCCTGCTATCTCAATCGTCGCCCGAATTATATCTTTCGGGTGTCACAATCCTCATTTCATAACCAGGCTTGTTCAGATAAGCCAAGCCGCGAAGAAATTCTTCAATCGGCAATATCTTCTTTCCCGGAATCTGCACTCGCTTCAACACAACAGCCATATTGCTTCTGTTGTTGCCGTAGAAGTACATCTTCGTCTTGAAGTCTGTATATAGAACCAGTTGCTCGTATTCAGGTATCGGACTTCCGTCAGTCTCAATATATTCCAAGTCTGATTCAAAGACCTTGAACTTCAACTTCTTGACAACTTTCGGTCTGCCGTCGAATTCATCTGCTTTGACAGTCAGATGATTGCCATCCAGCACTTCAACACACAGGGTCAAACCCGGAGCCGGATTCATACTGCGGACCAGATCGTGGATATGCTGGCTTCCGATGCTACACCCACAGAATGTTGTCATCTTATTATTCAATTTCGGAGCTTCGTACAGAATACTGTCGATAGAATGAACAGGAGCACCAGTCGGCTGTTTGACCGGATGACGGAAATCATCATCAATGATGCCGTCTATCACATCAATAGTGAACTTCGGACACATCTCTGCAAGTTTCAAGAACAAAGAGCCGAATGTATCTTCCTCTTCGATAGTGCATTTGCAGTTCATCAGGATGTCTCCGTCATCAATCTTATCGTTTAAGACAAATGCTGTCAAACCAGTCTCAGTGAATCCGTTAGCAATAGCCCAGTTAATCGGAGCAGCACCACGAAGGTACGGAAGCAATGATGCATGTACGTTGAAAGCCATCTTTCCGACACGATTGACAACTTCAGTCGGCAGATACTTGTATGATATGACACAGTATATCTCGGCAGGATGCTCATCGAGCCAGTCCAGGAAATACTGGTCAGTCATCGACTTCGGGATGATGAACGGGATGTTATGCTCGAATGCAATATCCTTGATATGACTGCTCGTGTCATCATCGAACATCAACTTGTCCTCAGATGTCACTACTCCCACAATATCATAGTGGCAGTCAATCAGACGCTTCAGAGTCTCTATCGGGAAATCTCCGCTTCCGAAGAAGATAATACGATTATTCGTCGGTTTTATCTTCTGTCTATATATGTACTCATTATCGTTCATTCCGTTCAATCTTCTATTAGGTTATAACTCTTTATGAAATCTTCCAAGCCTGTCAGCAGAGACTCATACGTATATCCCCAACGAGGGAAACTATTCATCATCTTTGCTTCGCGCCCGTTCTCAACAATCGGCTTCAGACGTTTCAGAACATCCGCAGCACCCATCATATAGCACTCCATCTTCGACATATCATCGAACGTATTGTCGGGAAGTGTGATGGTTACGTTATTGCCTTCTATCTTAATCTCGGGTTTATCCATAGATTATTCGTCTTTGTATTCCTTGTCTAATTTTGCCTGGATGTAACTGTAGCCGTGAACAACAGCCTCGTTGAAGAATTCCCAATCCGACTCTTTCTTCACGTCAATTGGCCGACGGCCGACATAGCGCAGCGATATTTCATCACGGTTGATGTCAAAGAAAGCCAGGACGATGCAGTAACGATGGTTCGGTGCGTCATTGAACCACTGCACGATTTCGTACTTCTGATTACAATCGCTCCATCGGAATTCGATATTGTCTCCGAACATATAGTTACAGTCACCAACAGTCTCCTGTTCAAGTGCACGTATAATCGCACTGGCATTGCAGCCGTGCTGTTCGAGCACACTGCGCAACTTGCCGACATTCACGTACATTCTCGACTCGTCTGCATCAGTTCCGTACACATATGCATTCGTCATAAGATACGCATTCTCAAGACCGTCATCCCTTGTTTTGAAATGCAATACTTCGGGCAGTTCCATCTTCTGGAGGTTTTTGTAATCAGGCTTATTGTTCATCTTTCTTCGATTTTTTATACTTATTTTTGTCTTTCTTCTTCTCATCCGGCTTTCCGAATCTTGCCTCTGCTTCCTTGATTGTGATGAGGCTGAAATCCTCACAGAACCGGCAGATGCCGTTCTCGTAGATGAACAGTTTGTCTTCCGGACAGATTTGCTGCTTGTGATAGAGTCTCCAACCCATCATATGGAACTGCAACGGCATACATATGAACTCTTCTCGTCCGGTCTCTATATCCTTTTTGATGAAGAATTCCTTATGAGTGCAATTAGAATCACTGACCAGTGAATAGCCGTGAAGTTCATATGCATCTACGTGAACATCCAATCCAGTCTTCGTCTTAATGTCCTGGACAATACACTCACTGTACGATTTCGGATCATACAAACGGTCGATAATGAACACCAGTTCATCATTCGACATAGATACGAGTCCAGTACTTGCGTTGAACGGCAGATAGTCCAAAGTGAGCATAGTCTTATATACCTGATTAATCAGATACTGCTCAACCGTAGTATGCCGGCCCGGATTCAACTGTCCGAATATGACCTGTCGGGTATATTTGCTCGTCTTAAGATAGTCAAGGTCAGTAAACTGTCCTACGTATTCCTCATATGTCTGTGCTCTGTTGAAAATCCGACGATTCACATATTTCAATGCCTGGAAGTTCGCACGACGCAAGTCAACACTCAGGAACATCTTTCCGTCATTCTCACAATTATAGACATTGTTCTTCGATACCTGTGGACGGTCTTTGACGGCAAACCGGCTCATATCCATATTATTGAACTCCTGATATGCTGATGATTCATATGTCTTCGTGATGATGTCATTGCGCACTTTATTGTAATACTCAACGAATGCATCAGTATCTCCGCTGAAACGTTCCTTAATCATTTGCTGGAGTTCTTTCCAACGAGTCAGAGTCTTCAACTCGGGCTCATATAATTCCAGTTGATAACGGAACATCCGGTAGTCATTGACCATCGAAACAGGGAAATCGAAGTCGCTCACGAAACGCTTGGCAAGGTCTGGACTGAATCCGAACTTCTTCGCTTCGTGTCTTCGACTGTAATCCCATCTGGCCAAGTTGTACAGACCCCAGATGCAGAATACAAATATGATGCTTAAGAAAATATAATCAAAAATGCCCATATTGCTTGTAGATTAAAGTTTGATTGAACCCGGCAAAGTCAACTTGCCGTTCAGTTTCTTGTTGAACTGCTCATAGTTCTCGAGAGTAGATTCTTCAGCAGGCAAATGCTTGATAAAACGGGAGAAAGGAAGTTCATAGTGTGCTTCTCTCTCACAATATGCATACTGCTTGTATGTCTGAGGCAGATTCTTGCGGATGACACCAGTCAGAATGTACAGTTCTCCGAGCATACGCTTGAACTTGCTGCGCTCTTCTGATGAGCCAGTAAAAACAGCATCCTCTGCATCGCTGTGCTCATAGGGCTTCACGTACTTGACCATCCCGTAATAATGGCGGGTATCTGCATAGAGCTTGCTGACCTGGTCCCAAGGCTGATGGAAAGTCAAGACAGTATTGTCCGGACCCTGAACTGTATAAGAAACAAAGTATTCAGTGCCATTGGGACCTTCTAGTCTCTCGTGTAAGTCCTCGCTCAGTATACGCGTACCGTTCTTATATAATACACGGATTGCAGTCTCCTTGTAGTCGTAGAACTGGCTTCGCTGCTTCGAGTTGGTAAATTCCTTGCACTTCACGTACTTGTTCCATTCTATGAGGATATAGAGCAAGCGGTCTATCATCTCATCAGTCACGATGACTACTTCAGCATTCTCATCGTACCAAGGGAATACGCTCTGGATGTTCGCAGTCGTATAACAGCCGTCCAGTGCAATGTCGAGAGATTCCATTACGTGCTCATAAGTCTTGAAATTTGCGTGACGGTCTTTGTGACTGCCCTTGTTCAAGTCTAGCAAAGTGATATAGTCTTTGCTGCGGTCCTTCATCATCTTATTGACGAGAAGAATCTTGTTTAATGTCTGTTTGTTGTCCATAATCGAAATATTTTATTAATGTTGTTTGTTTGGGTGCAAATTTAAACAATAAATTCCGATTATACAAATGTATAAGCAGAAAATTTCAAATTATTAACAACAATTAACTGAATGGGTCCAGAACGAAACTGCTCTGAACCCATTTCCTATATATAAAATTCGAAGATTTGTTTAATCTGAAAGACAATCAGCCGGCTCTGCTTTCTCTCCCTTATATGCAATATCTGCATAACGGTCGATAGCAGCTGCTGCCAGTGCTCCGGCACGTTCCATATTACGCTCAACACTCTTAGGCTTGTAGTACTGAGGCTCGAACGGCCAATATTCTTTTGAACGTTCTGGGTCAATATCAGCAAGCAGATAGGAAACTGCTGCCAGTTTGAAATCTACATAACTGTGATGCAGGTCGTGGGAGAATCCATAGCCTTCCTCCACTATCTGTCTTTGACGCTCTTGTGCGATTTTCTCTGCTCCGTAAGTCATATTATAATAATGTTTGGTTATTTAATTTTCACTCCGCCGGGTAAATCGGGAACTTCAATACGATAACGTTCGAAATTGAACTTCCGGACTTCTCCGCCTAAGTTGAATTCTACTTCAACTTTCTTCAGCATCTTTGGGTCTTCGTTATTTAAGAATTCGATAACGTCTTCTTTCGTTTTAATATTTTTTGCGCTCATATGTATTATTAAAAAATTATTTTAAGGCCAATGTTCCATCCACTCGTTCGGGTCTTCGTCTTGATAGACTTCATGCTTAATGATACCATCTGGCTTTTGACTTCTGTCTCCACCACCTATACTTTCGCTCCCGATATGGTCTAAGCGATATGTATCAATGTTGATATAGACTGGGTATGTATGCCAGACGGTAATGTCTTTTCTGAAATATTCACTGTCGAGTCTTAGACGAAGACCGTCCCGTTTCACATCATCTAACTGTTTCTCAGTGATGATGTGTTTCTCACCTTCTTTATGGTATTCATCACCGTACGCAATCGTACAAGTGATAACTTTCATTGTCTCTCCTGGTCTCATAACTTTCCGAATTGTGAAATGATTTTATTGATTCGTTTCGTATGCTCTAACTGCACATCGTTAGACGGCCACTTTGTGTACATTCTTGAGAACCAAGTATGAACTGCAACCAGTCTGTCTTCAAAATCCTGACTATAGTAGTATATTGCTGAGGAAAGTCCAGAATTGTCTACATCATCATCTGAAATCTCTGGGTTCCGGTTCATATAGTCACAGGCATCGAAATATTTTATCGCTTTTCCGGTGAACAATACTAATGCCTGCTCTATGAGATAATACGGCTCGAAATTGCCGGCTTCATCTTTACAAGAATAAGGTGTCTGATGCGGTTCAACCAGATTAGTCGGGTCGTTGCGGACAATTGCAGAATAGGGACTTTCCCCACCAGGAAGTCTCTGTTGCCTACGCAACTGCATTTCCGTCAGATGTTCGTTTGAAATTGTAGTCATCTGTGCGAGAAGTTCCGGATTCTTCTCGTTGATAATATCCATAAATGTCTTGTACTCTGAACCTTTGTTTGCATTGATGCGATTACGCAAAGTGATGAATTCTTCGAGAGTTCCCGCTTCACGGATTGCCTTGAGATTCCAGAAACTCAGGAAAGTGTTTATCATCATACCCGAATGGTTCCGGTGACAGAAGACTCCGCCGTCCTGTGGTCCGGCTATGCACCAGCAGTCATCATAGATGAATTGCCAGAGCATCTTTATCAAAGCCTCGAAATCTGCTATGTAGCAGTCATCATCGATGTAGCAAACATAATCGTATTTTGAATAAGGTCCGACTGAGAGAGTCCTAACTACGATTTCATTGAATACATCAGCACCGTAGTACAGCTTGTTGTTCTTAAGTCCGTAGATAAGAGTGAAGTTATGAACAGGGATGTAGTCAATCCAAGTACGCAGTGCACTTAAGAAATGCGTACCAGGCTGACACAGAGAATTCGTCACAAAGAGTATTTTCTTCTGGACAATCCACTCTTTGATAAACTCATCAGTCCAGCGGTTAACATCATCCTTTGGTTTGTACGGCTTCTTCTTGAAATCTGCTAATGCTTTCTTCATAAATTAGTACAGTGGTTCGCTTTGTCCGATGTCTGCTCCGCGGTGCACGAAAAGTTTTCTGAACAGGTGGTACAACACATCAACTACGATACTATTCCCTGCTTGGCGAAATAGTTGATCCTCAGAATTGCCTGATTTATAGAGCATTTTGTCCACATCTGTGTCGTCCAACCCCATCAACCTTAAACTTTCTCTTGAGGTAAGCATACGGAGCCTTACGTACTCATTTTGCTTTAAATTTTCGACCGTATTTATTATGAGGTCTTTATTACGGTTGTATGCCCGTCGTGATGTCTGCATAGTTGTATATTGTTTAAATTTTATTTTTGATTCTAAACATTATACTAAAGAATTTAGAATTTTTGTCTTTGCGGAATTTCCCAAATATCAAAATTCTGCTCTTTGATAAATAAGCCAAGATGGAGACAAAAGGAAAAATACTCGTAGTTCTCGACCAGAACTGTAAGAGCAACCGGACAGAAGATGACTTTATCCGGATGAAGTCAGTTATCAGCACTCAGCTGCTGTCGAACGGTTATGACCCGGACTTTTCCGTGTTCACCTCGTTCGTGAACGACTTCGACTATGACATCGATGCTGATGTAGTAATGAAGAAAGTGGACCAGAAGAGCACAGACATCTGCATCGATGATTATATCTGCGTAATCGCTGAAGGTGTTTCTGCCTGGTTCTGGATGCAGTCAATATACAAGATTCCGGTGATTTCAATCAATCCTCTTATAGTCCCGAAATCAGAATTCAGCGAATATATTTCCGATACGCTCAGTACGCAGATGCAGATGATTCTTTCTAACAGAGGTTTCCATACTGACTGTTCATACTGTCTGTTAAGCAGCGATGACTGCTTCGATGGTTATGAATACGAAGATGTATTCCGGAACGATGCAGTCATCTATACTGAAGAACCGATTGACAGTCTTGAATTCTGGAATTCCGAAAGCGAATTAATCGCATTAGTTCACAAGATAGAGGAATCTTCAATTACCGAAGACTGATTATTCTTATCTCGTCTGCTGTTCTCCCGACGTTCATATTTCATCTTCCAAGTTTCGATTGTCACACAACCGCTGGTAATTCTTGCTAACGGCCCGACTTCATTCTCATTTGCCTGGATACTCCGCGGGTCAATATATGAAACCTTTCCTTCACTGTCAAACCATTTCCGTATATTCTCAACAATCGGGTCGATGCTCTCGATGAGTCCGGGAATATAATGCACGAGCATATACATAAACGGCTTGTAGATAACAAAGTCTTCATCACGCACAGTCACGCACGGGTCGGCAGTCTCGGGACGGAACCTGAACGAATAACTGAGTTGCTCATCCTGCTCACGATCTCCGTGGAACATCAGGCACATATTCGCAAAGCGTTCTGTTGACGGAATGAACATTCTCCTGTATTTGTAATAATCCTGCATATTCGGAGTGTGGTCTCCGATTCGCAGAGTCATCCATCCGCTTTCAGTATGCTTCATTACGTAGATGCTGCTCCGTTCCTTTGCAGAATCTTTCTCATTGTCTGAGAGACTCCACGAGTTCTTGGTCAGACCGGTCATTATGTACAGGTCGGGAAAACTTCTCAGTTTATGAACCAGTTCATCTACAATCTGCGAATAACTCATAACAGCAGAACCTTCTTTAAGAATCCTTTTGCGTTCAAGCATTCTCAGACGACTGAATACACTGGCATTGAACTCTTCGTTCGTTATCTCGTTAACGAATAGTTTATCTGTATTTACTGGCCACGGTTTCAATTGAATATCTGACGGGTCGGTTGACAATAATAATGAATCACTTGACTGTTGATTCTCTAACCGGCGAACCCATCGTCTGCAATTCGGAATAATCTTCTTGAAGAAAGACTCCCGTGACTTGTAATAAGGATATATCCGCGACAGATTCTCTAATGATGACATACAGGGATATGCATCGTTCATACATTTCAGAGTCATTTCATACTGATGAACTTGCAGGTAACGCATACCGAGTGCAAGCAGTGCATTCTTCTGCCCTTTACGTGCGAGTGTACCGATTCGCTCCCAATACTCATCATCTCCAGGACGGTTCGAGAATTCTTTCCATACCTTCAGATACTCACAGGCGAGAGAGCCTTCCTCGATGCCGCGCTCTAGCAACTGGTTGAACTCATCATAGTGCTGACCGTCTCCCCAGATTCTGCGGAGATATTCCGGATATGCCAGGAGATAGTCTTCATCATAGACAAGACAGTGCAACTCCAGGATAGAATCGTTCACGAATCCTTCGTCCCAGAGGTCGATTGCGCACTTCAGTCGCTCATCCAATGATATGTCGAGATAACTGCTCATTAATAAATGTACTGAATTTGTGAGCAAATGTACAAGGAAAATCCCGAAACTCAAAGAAATTCCGGGACTATTTAAGATTATTTAAAATTCAAGAAATGTTACGAGTTCGATGAGAAATCGAATTTCTGATCTTCTACGTTGTTTATAACCATAGACTGTTCCAAGCGGATTATCAGATTATTGAAGAACTCTTTCTGCAATCTCGGATTCATCAGGACATGTTTCAACTCACGTATCAATTTCTCACCGTCTTCGTTGTTGTCATTACATATCTCACAACCCAAATCAATAATCTGCTGCGAGAACTGAGAGAATGAAACCATATCTGTATCTATATACAAAGGCGGCTCTTTCATTTCATTCACGATAGTTTTATCAGTCAACTGTCCGTCAGATGCCATATCACGCATCACCTGCTCGTATATCTGTTTGCGTTTTAAAGAATCCATGTTTTAATATACAACAATAATTTGTTTATTTATCAAAAGAAAAACAGCCACAATTAATGTGACTGCTTTTGTTTTAGTTTCACCAAGATCCGCCGGCACCGCCTCCACCGAATGAACCGCCACCGAATGAGCCTCCACTGCTACTTCCTCCTCCGCTATATCCGCCGGAACTTCCATCGAAAAAGATGAAGAATATCTCACCTTTAGTAATGACAACAAGGAATATGAATATTACAATGATGACAATGACAACTGTCCAGAATACTTCTGCATCGTGCTGTTTCTGTCCTTTGTAAAGTTCAGCAACTCCGAAATCGAATTTATTGTGAATTGCCTTGACTGTATTCAACATCGCTTTGTCCGGATTGTTGTCCTTCATTGCCGGCTTCAGATAATCTTCAGCAATGCGATTGCATTCAGCATCTGTCAAATCTGCTTCCAGTCCTTTACCGGTAGCGATGAAATATTTGTGTTGCTTATATGCAACAACGATAACAAGTCCTCGTCTGGTTTCCTTGCTTCCGACTCCGTAGTTATTGCCGATGTCCTGGGCAACTCGGAAACAGTCAGCATCCTGGACTTTGTTGACGATTACGATAACACTTTCTATGCCTTTGTGATTCAATTTCCGGCAATATAAATCAATGCTGTCAACAGTTTCTGGCTTGATGACATTGTCTGGATTACAGCACCATTTAGTAGAATCCCGGAGATGCACCATCGGAATCGTTGATGCATTCCAGTCTTCGTTTTTGTCCTTGAACCAATCTCTGATGCCGGCATTCACTGGCATAAGAAACTGGCTAAGAACCATTAATATGAACAGAAATTTCTTCATCGTTTATTAATCAAACTTTACTTTGGGTGCTTTTTCTGCACCTGGTTCTGCTTCGAACTTTGTCATCTTCTCGAAACCGAACATATTAGCAAAGATGTTGTTCGGGAATGCACGGACAGAGACATTATAACTCTGAACTGCTTCGTTGTACTTACGTCGTGACTCATTGATTCTGTTCTCAGTTCCTTCGAGTTGTACGAGAAGATCCGAATATAGAGGTGCGCTTTGAAGAGACGGAAAATTTTCCGCAACTGCTAACAAACGACCCAAAGCAGCACTAAGTTCACCTTGTGCTTTCTTGAATTGTTCAAGTTTCTCTGGAGTCAAGTTCTCTGCATCAACAGTAATCTGTGTTGCCTTAGCACGAGCTTCAGTTACCTTAGTAAATGTTTCTTGCTCGTGTTTCGCATAACCTTTCACTGTCTCGACGAGATTGGGGATAAGGTCTGCTCTTCGCTGATAAGATGCTTCAACATCAGCCCAAGAAGTTGTTGCTTTCTCCTGACTTGACACTAAACTGTTATAAGAACATCCTGTATAACAGAATAAAATCACAATAATGCCAATGATAATATGGCTTGTTTTAATGTTTTTGAAATCCATAAATCTAAATCGTTTAACTGTTATTTTTATTATATTACTACAAATAACAGAAAAAGTCTATTTATGGTTTCAAAAATCAATATCCTTTCCAGATAGCATTAATCATATCGTACTTATCTATCTTCCCCTAGAACAAATCACTCAGACGAAGAGCGAATCTCTCGATATTATCGTGATAATCCAGATTACTCATTGCGATAAGCAAAGTAATGTCTATCGGATGATTCGTACCGTCATCGAATGCACCGACGTGAGCAGCGAACAACCCGTAAATCTTTTCTCCCTCTTTCGCGCGTTTGAATATGAAATCTTTCACGAACACCGGCTGCTTCGACAGCAGTTTCATTGCATTCTCGTATTCTATGTCTCCGCATTCTGCTAACTGAAATTCATAGCAGGGATTTTCCGTGCTGCTCAATATCATATCGATATTACCGGTCTTCTCCATATAGCCGACATCAACCTGTGTGTCAAAGATAACCTTATCGTATTTCTTCTTATACGGAGTATTCACCAGATTTGTCTTGTAATGCAATTCCATCGGAGCATTCACACCTCTTGTAATGAACGTCTGAATTTCCCGGAGAATAATCGGGCCGTTGTACTTTCCTTTCGTCAATTCGATGACATCCTGGTAATTCTTGTAGTATTGTTCCGGAAACAAAAAGTCTGCCATTTCAGTAATGCTCTTGAATGCTGAGATATATCCGGTAGCATCCTCGAAATACTTCTTCATTTTTCTCGGCTCAACTATATTATTGACTAAATTGTCAATCTTAATCATCATATCGAAGACTACCGAAAAATGGTCGGTTCCGTTCTTGTTCCAATATGGATTGCTCCGGCCGTATTTCACAACAGCACGACAGTCACCGTGGTCAAAGCCGATTTTCTGAGCACGGAACATCTGAATCAGCATCTGAACGAATTCATTAGCACGATGCCCTGCGTACTTCACGCCGATTTCAAAGACGATACCTCCGCTGAAAGCACCTCCGGAACTCGGGAATTCATAACTGCGCTGCTCTGGTGTATCTTCTTCTATCCAGTCCCACGGCATATGCTCTGTCTTGTAGCGATTGCCACAAGCCTTTGGTTTCATAATGCCGTAATCTATAATCTGCGGAGTATATTCAAAGATTCTGCGCCAGCGGGCAACCCACTTCGGCAGCAAATCCAACACAACGGGCAAATCTGCCGGACTTGTCACAGGCGCATTATAGAACCGGATGACCAGCGGATATTCATAAGCATCTTCAACGTACTCTACTTTTTCAATATCAGCCGTCACTTCATCGGCAGCATTATCCAGGTCGTCTGCCTGGTATCTGTCCAGGAAATCTTCGAATATGTTATACTCGTTCAATCTCATTCTTAATCACATCTATTAAATCTTCATTTGTCGGCCACCCGAACGTATCGCATATGAGTTGAGCGAAGCATTCTGCATGATGCTGATTACTGAAATCAGAAGACAACGGCTGAGCAAGCATCAGAGCACATCTCCAGGGAATATGCTCATCATTTTGATATTCATTCTGTGAAGGAAGCAGCATCGTTCCGATATAGATGCTCATATAGATCTTCTTGGATTTCGGCTCATTGCACCTGCGTATCTCGAAATAAGTTGCCTGTATATCGTTGTTGCGCAAATATTCAGTAATTTCTTTACCTCCTGAATTCTCTACACCCAGCGGCGGATTGATATAGGCAGTTCGCTTCTTGCCCCAAGTATCAGCCCGATACATAAAATACTTCGACTTGTGAATCACGTTCGCATCTATCAGACTGTCGATGTCGATTGTAGCATAATGAATCTTTGACATCCATTCTTTCGGGAGTTTCACAATGCGGCTTCTGCTATTGCAAATCTGATTATTAGCGTTATCAACACATTCCTTGATGTCTCGTTCTTTATAGTTCATCACTTCGCAGATATTCTCATACGGTTCAAGACCTTCCATAAAGAAAAAGACGAGTTTCTTTGCATCATTCCAATACGAATAACCTTCTCGTTCCATCTTCAACGGCTCCAGTTGTCCGAGAATGAAATCACAGTTCTCTCGGGGTGAGTGGAATATTATAGATTCATCGACATCCCAGAACTTCGGATCGTTCCGGTCCGGCTTCATAACCTGGAATCTCGTCTGCCAACCATAGTGTTTCTTTCCGCTCTTCAAATCAGCCATATAGAGCATATTGAAAAACTTTAGTATTTCTAACGGTTTCCGAAAATTCACATTCACTGCGAAATTCAAAAAAGCAGAATCCTCATATATAACTTCAGCATCTACATTATTGAATTTGTCGTAATAATGACCGGATGTCACTTTAATCAATGAATGGTCTGTAATATAGACTGTATTTTCCAGGATACGATATATACGTGCCTTAATCGGGATGATATAGTCATCGAAATCATCTGCTGTCATATCACGCAGCAGCACTTCGTTATTGCCGCCGATGTCAACACGAATCATATACTGGAACTTGTCAGTAGTCGGTATTTCATATTCATCACCCTCACCGCTAACTAGTCCAGCATCGTCGGCATCAATATCGATGTTATCAAGCCAGTCTTCGAAAACTCTTTTATCTCGCATAACCTATTTATTAGTTTTCAAGAACTTTCTGAAGCATTTCTTTGGGAACTCCGAGCATTTGCTTTGACATTTCGTAGAAACCGTCTTTAGTCTGTGACGGTTGCTGATAGAATCCGATGAACAATTCGAACTCGCAGTTCTTGCACACGAATGGTCCGGTAGTGAATGCAAACATTACACTGTTTGTTGACTTCGGACAGACGAGATTGTATTCAGTCACGTATCGTTCTTCGTTGTTCAATACATTTTCTAAAGCATCAGTTATCTCTTTATGAGTAACAGCAGAATAGTCATTGATGATTGCTTTCTTACCGGTAAACGCATCGATGAACTGCATATACCTGAACGAAAGTTTCAGCATATCCGGAGTGATTCTGACTTTGCTCAGGAACTCATCCAGTTCCGGACTGACTTTCGGATATGAATAACGGTCCGGGTTATCTTGTCCGGACACTCCCGCTATAAACGCCAAGTCTTTATAACTGAATGTTGTGCGTTTCGTCAGTTTATCAACCGCAGCACAGACGGGAAGTCTATCGAACATCAGGAATCTGGCTAATCGCTTGATTTCAAAGTACTGGTCTTCTCCAATCGGGCCTTCTTCAAAACCGAATACTTTCATCAATGCTATAACTGCATAGAAACCGAAACTCTGATAAATGTTCCATCCGTATATGTAGATGCCGTCACGAGACTCGTTCGGATTCACCTTATATACAAACTGCTTGCCGGTGAAGATACGCATATTGTTGTATATGGTTCTTACACCAAACTGGTCATTCTTGTCCCGCTTTCCTTTGTACACATTAATCAGTCCGGCAACGAAGCGAAGCACTTGGACTGGATTTTCCCTACGTAGATTGACAGCAAAACGAACTGTCAGGCCGTACTGCTGACAGAACCCCTCGTTTTCTTCATAGTCGATAGTGAATCCGTACTGACCCTCAGCATACATATCAACTACATTATAGTCATGTGAGATGATTTCCGGTTCACTGTAGTCTTCTACGATTTGAGAAGATTCAAGATAAGCACGAAGTCTCGGCAGACGCTCATATGTCCTGGTTCCGTCCCACTAGTCCATACTCGGATACAGGCAGAACAGATAGTCGAAGTCTTCAGCATTCTGCTTCTTCCGTTTCTTTATCTCATCACCAATCATCACATCATCACTGTCTTCCTGATAATCGTGCTTGTCGAAAAAGTCTTCAAATATATTTCGGCTCATTTTGTTCATTTCTTCATTTGTTGTTTTGCGAGTTTCCAGATATTGCGATAGTCAGTAACTGTCAGACCGTCTGCAAACAATTTGTTCAATTTCTCAACCCTGTCTTCGTCAGTCGAAGTTACACTCTCCTGTATGTTGTATTCTCCGACAATGAAATAAGCACAGTCAAGCTGACCGTCGCTCTTTACATACTCAACAATATCATAGACTCCGATGAAATAGAGCACTTTCGAACGGATGTTATAATAGATTCCGAACTTCTGGAAATCGATACCGGATCGCTGAATGTCGGAAACTATTCGGGCTACATTTTCAGGATGGTTCTTCTCTAAGTCCATATCATCAACGATACTTGTTGCTCGACACCAGTTGACCTGACCGCTGCGGTATATCCGGAAACGTTCTTCTGTGTGATGATTCGAATTAAGGAATTTGTTCATTATACGCTGAGGCAACTCTACTTTGAATACCGGCCACATTCCCTGTGGATAAATTCCCCCGAAATGGTCTTTGCACCGTTTGATGAAGACATCTTCATAGACATCAATATCTGAACGACCCAACAGCATTTCTGCCTGCTCAACTGCATCAGTTATCTGAAAATAACGGGCAATTATCAACAGTCTCTGCCAGTTTCGCTCATAAGCCCAATTCTGCGGAGTTGCTTCCGGTTTCTTATAGACAGATTCATAGACAGCATCAATCGTACCTTCTTCCATCGTATGATAACTGTACCACTGGTTATTGACAGTATCCACGAGATTAATGAATACTTCTATTTCCTGACTATTGAAGATATTCCTGACGGATTTCACCAATTTCAACGCACCAGACAAAGGTATGCCCGGATGATTGAAAGCAATATTCAATGTAGTCTTATTGAGTTTGTTGTTGAATTGTTCGTCTGAGAATAACTTCAGATAATAATCAGTTACATCATTGTTTTCTGAGTCATCTTCTGAATCGCTTCCGTATAAACGGACTTGTGAACATTCCGTTACATAACGGTAATTCTCGAACAAACGCTGGAATAATTGATAATAACGCTTCAGTTCATATGTCTTCACCATATCCAGTTCCACTTGAATCTTCGTGGTGAAGTCACGGGGATTCGGCAGTGGGCGTTGGGAAAGTCCATCATCAGTGATGATTTCATCATCCAGTTCATCGGCTGATACTTTATCTAAATAGTCTTCATTGATTCGCATAGACTATTTATTTGAAACGAAAATAGCACCTGCTTCACAGCAGATGCTATCCAACAAAAAACTAAAAACCTAAAACTATTGTTATATAGAACATTTCAGATTTCTTTTCCGACATTCTTAGCGTATTCTGCCATCAGTTTATCCAAGAACATCTCTGCATCAAATCCGGTTTGCAGATATTTCAGCAGCATCGGTGAATAGCCGGACATAAAGATATTCCCGCCATCAACCATCTCAGGAGCATTTGCTTCCCTGCTGTTGAAATTCCACCAGACAATCTTCGTCTGCCATTTGTTCTCACGAAATTTCTCCATCAGTTGCTCTACTTTCATATGACATCCGCGGTCGAACTGCATATCAGACAGAATGACGAGCCATTCAGGGAGTTCATCCTGGTTCAGGTTCTCAAGCAACTCCATCACTTTACCCAAGTCAGTGTTGCCGCCCCAGTCTGCATCCTTCAAATTGCGTATCTGCTCGTTGAACGTTTCACCGCGCAGTTCACATAACTGGGGATGACGGGAGAACGTCACGAAATGATTCGGACAGTACGTAGAGCATAATGACAAGTAATATCCGACAGACATTGCCTTTCCGATAGAATCGTTGTCATCGTACATAGAAGTGGACACATCGATAATAGGCATAAACGAGCCGCTGATTTTCTCCAGCTTGTCTATCCAAAGGTCCGGTTCGAATCCGTCTTTAAGACGGTTCCGGTAGATGTCATAAATCGTTGCAACGGAAATCTTAATGTCAGCCTTTCCGCTCCTGACATCTTCCAGGTACTGACTATAACGCTCAGCGAATGCGGGCTTCGTAGAGAATGTATGTGCATACTTGATGTGTGCCAGAGAAGGCACCTGCTCAAACTTCACTTCATCCTCACGATGCTCTGTCAGACGATACTCCGTAGTTGTCTCGCACTTGATGAACTTCTTGTATCCTTTCTTGGTAAGTTCCCAAGTATTCGCCAACGCACGTGCTGCCTGGAGATTCTCCAACTGATGCTGAGTGTACTTCGACTTCACAGTCTTTCCCTCTTCATCGACAGTCTTGTTATGGCGGGGATAACGAGGCATCCACTTTTTAACGAGCTGGTTGTCACTCTTGCACTCACACCACAACAGTGCTTCGGCTGCCTTGAAGTTCGGATCATCTTTATCAGTATTGAGAATATATTCTCTCCATAGGTCGTCCGCACGACCTGCCAGCAGCATATCTCCGAAAGAAACACCGGACAAACGTTCCAGTCTGCGGCCCAATACCTTTTGACCGAGACCGTAACGAGGATCGCGCATCATCATCGAGAACAATCGCTCTTTCTCAGATGTTCCGATGCTTACCTCATCCGGATGTTTCCGGTAGTACTCTGACTTGAACAGAATATCTACAAGCGGAGAATTGATGTTAGTATATGCTAAGTCACCGTTCTCTGTCAATGTTGTTGTAATGCCGTCAACTTCAATGTCATCATCTTCTGACTCATCAGCATAGTCATTGAAGTCTATATCATCACAGGCTTCATAGTCTGCATCAGAATCATTAACATCGTTGTTGTCAACATCAGACACCATCAGAGTCTGTAACTTCTCAAGCGTGTTTTTAGAATCGTCCATACTAAAATATTTCTTTTGTTTGTTATTCGAAAAGTAAACCAGTGTGAGGATTCTCGATTCGCCACCTCAAGCAGCAATTTTGGGACTCTTCTGCTATGTCCCGTTATAAGATTCGCTACAACTGTTTCACTGCTCTTTTTGTTGATCGTCTAGAGCACTGGTATTTTAAGGGAACCGGGCGGAAGGTAACCTAGTCTTTGAATTGTCATTAATCGTAAACGAAGTTTTGCTGTAATGCCCGGCTTTGATGACCGGAGGAAAGTCAGTCCAAATTCTTATAGATTGATGGTTTGCTGTAATCTCCGGCTTGTCATCGTGTCCCTTTTATTTATTATACTGTTGATTTACTAAAATTCTATTTTCTGGATGCAAAATTACAATTTATATTTTCACTAAACAAATTTTTAAACAAGAAATATATCAAAATTGTATATTTTTAACAAAACTATCATCAAACTCTCACTATCGGAGAATATTTCTCAAGAAGAACGTATCGGATTATCCACTCTGGTGCAATTTCCTGATAAGTGAAGAAACCTTCTTCTTGATTCGGGTCATAGTAAAATCGCATATCATCAGAGATTAAATCAGAGTCGATGATGCAGACAATCCAATTCAAGACTCCGTCTTTAGCAGTAGCGAAACTGCGAGCAACCTGTCGAAGATGATTCGGGTACATATCATTCGTGAAGAAATATGCTCGTTCCGGATAATTATATAATGTGCTTTTCTTTGCATGTGCAGTGATGCCGTTCTTCTTAATGTCTTCTACGTTCTTTTCTGGAGTCAGGTGAATAAACGTTCCCATTTCTTTGACTTTATCGAAAATATTTTGAGTAACATACGGCTCGAATGCAATCTGTGACCACAATCGGTCTTTGCTATCTCGTATGTCTTTCCTATTTGCTACAAAATAACCGCACTTGTCCATATCCCGGACAATCAATTCAATATTGTTACCGATATTTCCTACCAAGATAATGACTACAATATCATTCATCCTTTTCATCAGACGAATTTGGTCATCAGTCAAAGTATAATATACATCTTTGATTGCACTTACAGTGAATTCGGGTGGATACGTATATCGTTCCTCATCTAAACTCTCTGACATTAACTTAGTATTTTTATCATTCAGAATATTGCTGATAGTCAATTTCAAAGAATATAATTCGTAAGGAACGTATGCCTTTTTCAAAACAGATTCATCTGATTGAAGAAATTTCTGAAACTGTGGCAAAATATGAGCATCATTTCCCGATTCTTTAATCAGATAATACTCATCTTTGAATACATCGATATGTTGTGGTGTATATACTCTCATAAGAATTAAATATAATTAGATAAATTTCCGCCTTCTTTGACAAAGTTTTGCAACAGGAACCATTGCTGCTGGTCATAACGAATCTTGTGTTGAACAATATCGGGCAATAGATGATTTTCGGTCAGTTTGCTCAATGTATAGAGCAGAACTTCGGGATGTTCGCTATATTTCTTTGCTTCTTCTTTCTCCCAATCATAAGTCATCGTATTGTATTCAAGATGAAACTTAAACGGTTCCAAACGATAACCCTGGCTCTTGATTGCACGTTCCATCAAGTTTTCAAACTGCTGGATGCTGACCAATGGTTCTTTTGGTTTCGCATCTCGACAACCAAGAAACAACTTCTCCCACCACTTCCACTTGATTTCTGGGCCGTGAAATCCGACCATACTTAAGAACTGAATTAGCGAAATATCAAATCGAACTAACTTCTTCTCGTGAATGTAGCATTCAAACGTAATCTGATTAGTAATGTTATCTTCAGAAAGTTCAAAGAATGCATACACATTCGGATATTTCCTACTTGTCAGATAGCATTTCACTCCGAGACCAAACGGCCGAAAACTGAAAATATTGAATAAACCTGTAGCACGTATTTTATCGAGAAGTACTTCTTCTGCATATTTAAAGTACTTCTCGTTAGACTCTTCTGCTTGCATCTTGTTTATTGCGTTCCAATCAACAGGATGATTATAGTAATAATAAGGTACGTGTACGTGAATCATAGTCGATTACATATTAAATAAGTCGAATCCTTGAATCTTCGGTTCTGTCACACCCAGTGACGGAGCCTGTGGCGGAGGACTTAATCTCGGCTCATTGCTATTCTGCTGTAACGCTGGCTGCTGAGGACGTTGCCCGCCACCACCTCCAGTGAATCTCTTCGCATAACCACCCTGCTTAGCATTCTCATCATAACTAGCATATTTCTCGGGAATACCGAAGCCTTCTGGAATGACATCTTCAGTAGTATCTTCCGTGATGCGCATATAGTCTCCGCTCATCACGAACTTCTTCTTATCACCAGTCTTATTCGAGTTACGAAGAGCCAGAGCCTTTAAGTAGTAAACTCCCTCTGCTTTCATCAGCGAAGTGGATATGATACCGAACAAAGCATCAACAGTCATAATCAGACCGGTAGACTCAGATACGTTCGTCAGGTTCAAGTCTGAAGATTCCATACCTCCGCGGTTTGTCTGTGTAGCACTGAAGATACACCACTCGTTCTTCACGGCGATACCACGCAAGTCTTCACAAATCTGCTTGATTTTCGTGTATGAGTCAGCAGAGTTTCCGCCCGGACGACCGCTAGCCATAATATTCACATAGTCAACATATACAATGTCGAACTTCCAGGGTTTTCCGGTCTCAGCAGTCTTAGCCTGTTCTACATTCAACAACCAAGTCTCCAACTGAATCGGAGTCAAGCTGCTGGTCGGAAATTCCTCGATAATCAGTTCACCCATATTCAATGTCGAACATCTGAGTTCGTGCAGTTTCTGAGCCATCAAATTCTGGTCAGTTGCATACTTCGCATACTGATTGATGGGAATACTCAGCATATTCGCAGCGAAACGCTTATTGACAAGTTCCACACTCATCTCAAGAGAAATGTATGCACACTTCTTTCCCTCCCGGACTGTATTGGCACACACATTCGCCATCCACATACTCTTACCGGTCTTCGGACCGCCGAGCAAGCATATCAACTGTTTCTTCGACAGAGCACCAGAACCGAGCATACAATCATCCATAAACTTGTAGCCGGTGCTGACCATATCGATGACTGATACGGTGTGTTCGGGAGCACTGAAGAAATCGTGTCCAAGACTTTCGTTGCCGAGATTGAACGTAGTGCTGTCCAGGAACAACTGCTTGGCTTTCTCGATGTATGCATGTGCCGTGTCAACAGTCACTTCTGCCTGTGTTGTCAAGAGATACGAATAGAGCCTGGTGACACCGGCTACGAAACTGTTCCATTCCGCATAAGACTTCGTGCAGTCGTTGAGCCATTCATCAGTGAAACCGCGCATCTGAGCCTTGATGTTCCACAATGCATCTATGATATTCGAAGTCAGGTCAGTCTTGTATCCGGACTTTTCAATCAGCAGCATCGTAATCTCCTTTGACGGAGTTTCCCTATACTGAAGTATATACGGTTTCAGTATCTCGAAAAGCCTCTGCAAACGCTGGTCTGAGAAATAAGCCGGCTTGAATTTGACAGCCAAGTCGATATGATCCAGTGCATAGAAGAACACCATTGTCTCTGTATAGGTGTCCGGATTATTTGGTAGATTCATTTCTTTTTAAATTCTTACTTTGAAAATTATACTCAGATGCTGATATTATTTCTTCTGCTGCATCCGCTCACTTGCTTCTTCATCCAGGAAGAATACTCGCACAGTCTTGTCTTCCTCAGTCCTTGCTCCGAGCATCTTCAGTGTAGTCTGGATAGGGATGAACACTTGGTTGTTTTTCACGTAACTCATTACGTCCCGGCCGTTTGATGCTGTTTCTGTCTGCCAAGAGAACAATGCATATTTCCTATCCGGTCCCGGTGTTTTTGTATCTATTCCCTCATCAACGTATATCGACCACTGAAGATAATCGCCTTTGCTTTCGTCCGACAACGAAACAAACAATCGCATCGGCATCGTCTTCCCTCCATAAACGGGTTTATTGTTACGATCCATCTTCTGGTCTGCAAGTCGTCTCCAACTGCGGCATTTCTTGTCGAGCATCTCTCCGAATACAAGTTCCGGTGATAACTTCTTTTCTTTTTTCTTATTGTTACTCATAATAAAATCTGTGTTATTTCTTCTTTGATTTCTTTCAATGTCTCATCTGAGATATTTCCGGTTGATGAATGCGTTTTTGAACCGTCGTTATTTTTGATTAAAAATGTAAAATCTTTGAATGTATCAAACACATCGTATCTCTCGTGATAAACGATAATCATATAACTGCCGTTCTGAGACTTTCCCTGAATACAGATGTTTCCGCTGTGCATTGGAAATATCGCTGTCACTGCTTCGATTTCTGGTCCGAGAAACTCAACAATTTCTCTTGTGTGTTTCAATGCTAGTTCACTCGGTTTGACACACAATGAACCGTCTCCGGCCCAGTTGTCGGATAATTCTGATAATTCCTTAAGTTTGGCTCTTAAACGCTCTGTCATACATTTGAAATTTATCTTTAATTATTGTACGACAGAAACTACTAGAAGTCTATTCGAGGATAAAAGAAAAGAGCGAGACGTTAATCTCGCTCTTCAAATATTGCATTTGGAATTTTTCCATTTAACCCATTTCAAGCATTGGTCTTTTGACTTGAATGAAATCCAGGACGGGTCTGTTGCTAAGTAATCTTTTCGCACCTCGATGCTAATCGGTTTCTGTTCTGTAGTCGGCTCGAAACGAGTCAGTGACTCGAACAGCAGATGCGTATTGTGCCAGTCATCATCTGCGGTGAGTTCTTTAATCAGAAATGCATCATAACTACGAAAACCTTCATTATTGATGAAACCTTCTGCATCAAGCACGAATTTCTGTCCGTCGGGAAATCCGACATAATATCCTGGTTCCGCTCGGCGGTATGCTGTCTCAACTGGAAATTTATAAACGGATAACTGGTCTCTGCTATTATATTCACGCATCCATTTCCTGGCAGTATACAAGTCATCTGTCACCGTGCAATGTCCAGTGAAACCGTCTGACCAGTCTCTGACATCAACAGTGAAAGGACAGAACAGATTGTCTTCATCTTCTATCGGGTCGAAGTCATAATGGCAATCGTCCAGTTTCGTTACCCGGAACATTCCGTAGAGTTTCGTGTCGAATTTGCACGAATAGCCAATTGGCAAGTTCAAATTCAGCGGACCCGCAAATACAATGTAGTCACCAGTTTTCATCCGAACAATCGTTTGTTAATTGTACTCCGCATCTCCGGAGTCAGTTCATCGATGAAGAGATTAGTCCATACCTTGCAACTGTTCACGAAACCGAAACGAATATTCTCATCTGCATCATTCGTGAAATCAGCATCATCTGATGCGATGGAAATCATCTTCAGTGCAGTACCGTCCATCGGAATGTCCACCGAGTACTTCTTCACATAGATCTTGTTCTCGAACTTGTCGGCAGTGAACTGCTCCATTACATTGTCTCGAGTTGACATCTGACCCTGCTCAAGCAACAGGTCGTAGATTTTCTTCTTGAATGCTTCTTTATTCATCAGTATGCAAATTTAATTGTTTATATTACTCCTAAATCTTTTTTCAAACGTTTATGATATTCTATTTCATTGTCATCTATAACATCATCAAGTGTTTTCTTTATTGGAGATGATTTAAAAACTTTTAATTTGTCAATAACATAAACGAGTTCTCTACTATGGATAATATTATCAGAATCATCAGTAATATTCACATAAGCAATAAGAATATCATCAATATTGCCTTCTACAAATATATTATTTTCATCGAGTTCGTTATTTTCTTTCTTTAAACGTATTTTTACTGTACCATACATTACTTGAGACAACGGATTAAGAACATCTGTCTTATTCTTTGATATTTGATATGTTCTATCCGGCAGTGGATTTTTGAATTCGATAACTCCTTTATTATCGAACCAAGTTTTCAGACTAGTTGCTAATGATTTTAAATCTTTTTCTTGAATCAACTCGTTGATGTAATGATAAACTGTATATCGAAATGGTTCAAACTTTTCGAACTCACTTTGTTTCATTTCAATATACGGAATTTCATTATCTTCTCTGAAAATATATTTCTTTGTTTTTCTATTCGCACCAGAATTAACACCAAGAACACTATAAAAAAGCATACAAATATTTGCATATTCATTTGATGAAGGAATTAATTCACGAGTATATTGATAATATGTTTTGTAAATATCACCTTCATGGTCTGCAACACGCAAACACATCCATTTGCCATTTGACAGTTGTATTCGACAATACATCGAATTATAACCCGGAACATCTTTCTCTGCTCCATCCGCAATTCTATCAACATAATTTTCAAACATATTTTTCAAATATTCTCGAATCATCGGATAGTCAACACCACTGTTATGCATTTTTCCAACAGCAATGTATCTTGGTAGCATCGTATTATTATAATCTCGGATAGTGCTTTCTTCGTATAGTTTATCCCATTTCATACCAATAATCGTTTTTAATTAATTCTTGTTTATATTCTTCTGCTGGAGTATACTTATTTTCAAAACAGAGAATATTATCAATAATCTTCTCAACTTCGTCTTCATTATCTTCATATCCGTTTTCGATGACGAACTTACAATGCTCTAATGATTTATCTAAGTCTTTGTAACCGAATCGTCCCGCATAAATGCGAGCAAGATTAGTATGTGCATATATTGATTTCCTGTATGCAAGATTTTCCAAGTCTCTTATAGCACATTCTATCCTGACTTTTGACGGATTTTCCCTATTAACTAAATCGATATAAATCATTTCAGCAGAACATTCATCTGCACCGAGTTTATGACCTTTTTCAACAATGTCATTATCATATGTTCCTTCTGAAGTAAAAAGATAATAATCATATGCTTTCGGATAGTTTCTGTCAAGCAGCCATTTCAAAACAACCCGTTCATATTCATAGGGAAGTTTCGTCAACAATTTGTACATATCATATTCTGATACTGTTGATTCCGGACATAGAGTATATACTTGTTGGAGAATCCATTTCAATTCATCCGGAGCATACTCATCGATAATCATATGATTAATGAATTCTTCTTGAGTATAAGTCTCCATATAAATCGGCATCAGAACTTTCAGATATTCTCGCATTTCACAATCCCATCTTTGTGCATATACGTTCTCGCACATTGTCCTGAGTGCTTTCGTTCTCTCTGCATACCCGCCGCTATATGTCATCGCTTCTTCGAAATCTATTTTAGCAACAAATAACTTTGCTCTGTATGAACCTCTCTTAGCAATATCGCAAAGTTTCTGATAGTCTTCTGAACCGTAACTGTCATCGATGAGTGACATCATCATTTTCTCGTATTCGCATTCCGGATCATATAAAGCAATTCCCTGGTCAAGAATTTCCAAAGCTTTTTCCCGACCATAAACTCTTGGAGCAAACATATATGCCGCTTTGTATTTTTCTTCAATCAATTTATCGAAGATTCTTCGGGCATTCTCTTTCTGATAGATAGAATAGCGAAACGGGCCATACCAATTGAAGTACGGAACTGCTTTTGACAAGTCTGGTTCTATTGGTTTTCTCATAATCAGATTAATTTCAATTCAAACAGTGTTTCTTCGAATCGCTCATATTCTTCCTTGGAAATTTCCTCAGCGAATATTCGTTCGTCTTCTGCTTCTTCATCATCGAAGATACGGGAACCGACAATAAGACCGTTGTCATCTGTGCCGACTACCAAGTCATACGGTCTGTTATTGAACTGCCAGTCGCAATGTTCATTAGTCAGAGTCCGTGAGATTTCTCTGGTATGTATATCGTACATAGATGTGACGAAACCGGTTGCATTAATGAACCCAGAAAGATGATGCTCTTCTGCCATCTCACTAAGAATACCCTGAGTCACCGGCACCCACGAAATTACTTTGAACACGAACTTGCCGTTATGATGGTCTAACGTAAAGTACCGTCCGCCCAAATCGTAACCGTCTTGCAGAGTCAGCTTGCGACGTTTCAACTCTTCTTCTATCTCATTGTAGAAGTGCTGGAGTTCAGCTATGTTGCGGATGTCAATCCGGCTGAGCCATCCTCTCCGGTACAGTGCATTGAGTTCAAGTGTACTCAGTTCCTTGATAGATTTCTTCTCTTCTTTCATTTCAGTCTTCTTCTGTTTTCTTCTGACATATGTTCTGTTCTACTGCGAATTCTTTGTCACCAGTGCAGCGATTCCAGTGACACATTGGACAGTCCCAATACTCGCAATATTCAAGTTCTTCAGTTATCATCGTTATGCTCTGTAATTTCCTGGTTCATCACAGCCCTTACTATATCGCCGAAGTCATTCGCTTTCAAAAGCGGTTCGTCGTTATATTTCTTCCACACTTCACGAGCATATTCATCAGTCAACTTGAACAACTTATAAGCATGCTTCAAGTAGAAGAACAGAGCAATAGACATTACAATGAAGAAAACACCGATAATGCATTTGAGAATTATATCACTGTTGTCTCCCTTTGACGGATAGTCGAAGTCGAGAAGACAAATCAATACACAAAATATCATACCGAGACAGAACGAAAAAATCGATGCTATCAGAAGACTTTTCGCATTGTTGAATACTATGTTTTCGATGTTGCTCATATTGTTTCTGTTTTAATGTTATTTGTTATTCGTTTCATTAAATATTCTCGAAATGACTACTGAAAGAAAACCACTCATAAAACGAAATGTGTTCATTGTTGTCATCAGTGACATTGTAGAAAACAATGTCGTTCATCTGATGTCTTTCATAGACATATTCATTGCCGACCGTGAAAGTTCCCTTGGTAGGAAGTTTCTTGCATTTGCACTTACTTGTATATTCCATTACTTATTGTCTTTAATATACGTTGTTGTCTCTGTATTGAAGTTAAAGACCTTTCCTTCTATCTGATAGAGGTCTAGACCGAGAGCATAGATACCGTCTTTGTATCCGAGATAGACTATGTGACCGTGAAGATTGAATTCGAACGCAACCTTGTTGTCGTTGAACGGACGGTTATATTTCTCTTCGGCATCAGTAATGAGTTCTTCGAAGATTTCCTTGATTTTCTCATCACCCTGCTTCTTGAAGTCATCGTATTCTATCAACCGCGTCTGAACAGTTGACGGATAACTGTGAAACCTCACTGGCTTGGTTCTACTGTTAATCTCTACCATAGCAGTTAGCCGATGTAATGTTCTACGTATTTAGGGCGAGCCGGCTTCATTTCTGGAACAGGAATGTTCTCTGAGTTCACATCTGCAATCTCGTTCCAGATAGAACTGCGAATAGATGATACAAACTCGCTGTTGCGCTGAGATGGTGTAGCAACATTGTCGATAATCTCCAGGGCTTTGCTCAAGCCGTCCACGTAGGTTTTGTTATTATTCTCCATAATTTAATGTTTTAATTATTAATATTTGAAATCTGGTGCAAATTTAATCAAATATTCTATATTTTACAAACGTTTTAAAGAGAAATTTCACAAAACGAACGAGATTTAATATAATTTAACGAAAAGCGAGGCTTTGTTCGAGCCTCGCTAATAATATTGAATTACTTAGATTTTTCTTTTCTTCTATTACGATTTACTATTTCGATAGATTTTGCTTTTGCTTCTTCTAATGTGATATGCTTATCTATAACTTCTTGAATATATTCTAATTTTAAATAACGTAAATCTACTTTTTGCCAATTATCTCTTTGATAATGTTTTAGTTGATTTCTGCGAATGCATCTGAAATTGTTGTCTTTCGTTATAAAAACTTCATTTTTAGTAAATGATAATAACCAATTATTTTCAATAAATGAAATAATATCTTTATTAGATTTATGTTGTATTTTTAATATATTTCCTTCTGAATCTTTTTGATATATAATACATGTTTTGAACGGATATATCCACCCATCAGCGTAGTATTTCTTAAACTCGGATAATAATATTCTTTTTGTGATTTTATTATTATCAATTCTACAAACAGTATAAAGATTTGTAGAAATTATATAATCTTTTGAATTTATTCTTGGATCATCTGGAGCAACATTATATTTGATTCCATTCTTATCTATTATAATAATTCTTCCCAAAGAATGATGTATCCATACATTTTCATCATATGTATCTTTATTTTTATCAAAAGTTCTTACTTCTCCTGTTATTTTATTTCTTAAAGTAACTTTTCCGATGTTTTCATATACTAATTCTCCGGTTTTAATACGTTCATCATCAACAGAAGTTTTAAATACGTTTCCGTCTTTATCTCTAACGTTTACTAATCCAGTACTGTATGGTACCAGTTCTCCAGACAAATATCTTGGATCCGATGTACTAACAGAATAAGTATTCCCGTCTTTATCTTTCACGACAATTCGGCCTTTGGTTACAGAAACTAATTCTCCTCTAAGAAAACGTTCATCTTTTGATGTATCAACGTACAATATATTTCCATCTATGTCCTTTACTGGATGTTTATGTTTATGAATAGATACTAATTCTCCATTTAAAAATCTCTCATCATCGCAGTCTACTGCAAATTTATTTCCATCAGCATCCTATACAACAACTTTATTTTTATGGATAGATGTGTGCTTATTTGGGTCATATTCATCTGATGACACAAAATAACATTCATTTGTTTCGTTGTCTCTAACCATAAACTGCCCAATAAACAACGGTTTTAATTCTCCCGTAGTTAAACGTTCATCATTTACTGATATGCGATATATGTTTCCATCTTTATCTTGAGCGTTCATCATATTTTTCCCAATTCCAACAAGAGTACCGTTTTTAAAACGTTCATCATCAACAGATACACCCATCGTATTGCCGTTTTTATCTTTAACCGTTACTCTATTTGTTGAATTGACTACTAATTCTTTAGTTTTTAAACGCTCATCTGTTACTTTAACGTGATATATATTTCCATCTTTGTCTCTTGCTGTAACTTTTCCGACAGCAGTAGCAAAACCGCCATAACAAAGATTATAACAATTATCAGATTCAATATCATTTTCTGTAATATATTCATATTCTCCATTTAATGCTTCTCTTCGACTATCGAAGAATTTAATGATTTCAATAGAGAAATTTTCTTTTCCATACTCGTTTTTAGCATCTTGTAATGCTGTGCCAGAACCAAGATAACCATCATTCAAATCTTTCGTTGAATGAACACCTTTGTAATATTTACCATTTACATTATTTGTAATTAAATAGATGTAATGATAACGACCGTCTTCCCCAATAAATGGCTTAATTGAATTTTTAATTTCCATAATTAAATTATAAGTAAAAATTTTATTTAATCATATTATTTATCTAAGAAAAATGCGAGACTTTTTCAAATCTCGCAAATGATTAAATAAAAATGTTCAATTATGGAAATAATGAACTAATTATTTATTGTTGAATTCACCACGAAGTTCTCTGTGCCTAATATCAAGCAGCAGATTGTTGACGAATTCAACATCAACGTGTTCTTGTAATGAAGAAGTTTTGATTGTTTCGTTTGCTTCTTCGATAAGTTTATTCGCTTCTGACATCAAATAGTCATATGAATGATTACCGAGACGAATATCTAACAAGAACTCTCTGTCGATTTTAGTTCTATCAATATTGAATTCTCCGGTTTTCGCAAGTTCAATGCCCATCTTGACAATTCTGAAACAGTGCATCACGTTTTTCCGGTCGAACTCACAGCCGTTCTCAATATTCTCGCGGAATCTGACCTCGTTGCGATTCTTCTTCCAGGATTCATATTCCCGATACTGACGACAATGCTGCACATAACCGTCCTTATTGAAATATATGAAAGCAATCGGCTTCGCATTTTTAGGAATAGAACATAGAGTCACAGAATTCTCGTCTTTCTGAGCATGCTCTACGAATTCATCTTCGTCTCGATTCACTTCATAATGACGAACTTCGTTAGATGTTCCATTCTCATTAACAATTCCGCAATAACCGATAGGTTTCTGTTCATTAAACCAGCGGTTAATCCACAGTTCCATTTCATAGTCTTCATTCTTACCCCCTTCATTCAAATGATATATTTCAACGATGAAGTTAACCATATTCTTGAATTGTGCCTTATGCAGCAATGCTTCCTGCTCAGCAGCAACAGTCAGATTTCCGTCTTTCTGTGCTTCTTTCATTTCACGGACGATTTTGATAGTGTCATATTGAGTTTCATCCCGATATGCATTGAATAAATCATCTGCTGAAATATTTTCATACTTGAAGAAATTACCCCAGTCCATATAGACACCGTAATATTCCTTCATATTGTTCAAAGCACATAACCCCATATATTTTTGGTTCAGACCTCTGTATTCAATCCAGTTGCTAAACTTCGTAGAGCCTTGCTTATACGGCAGATAGATGAAATCCATTACCCCGAGTCTTTCTGTAATCGGATTAACGATAAGCTTATTTTGTCCGCGACATTTTTTAATCTGACTGATTCCGAAACCAATCATAGAATTAAAACAGTCTTTAGACAAAAACTTATATCGATGCTCTTTAATCATCTTCATAATCGGATGCTCATAACGAATATGCTGCTCTGGAATAAACAGCGACTCGATCCCCGTAGGGTTCGATTTTATGAGGAGGTGAAAGTATTTTCCGATTTCATACCACACATCATCGTGTTTCGCACTTTCAATCTGCTCTTGATAATCAAATCCAAGTCCGAGACGATAATCAGAAGGACAGATATACACTCCTCCAGTATCAATATCGCTCACATCATGTCCGCGTTCGTCTTTTTTGGGTATATTAAGACCATAACATACACTTCCGCGAACGTATTCGTAGATTAGTCCATTGTTTCGGACATCATCGAATGTTAATTTCTTTGCCATATGTCTTTATTTTTTTAAATTTTTCAAATTGAATACGGATATGTTCTATATGATGAAGGTGAATGCGCTACGCAACGCAGACTCCGATGGATTCCCGTCTCAAATGCACCCATCTTTCTGCGAGGAACGAACTTTCCTGGTTCTGAATGCACATCTGTCTTTTTGTTTAATATAACTCTTCTCATAACTTCTTCGCTTTTTCAGCATCCCAATATGCACTGGACGGTCCCGTAGCCATATCAATCAGCCAGCACTTATCCTGTTCCAGAATGAAATCAACTGACCATATGCCGTCAAATCCTTTACATTGACTCAGGAAATCGAGAATCGGCTGATAGAACCGTCCTCGTCTCCACATATACATCGTGTATATCTTATGGTAACACTTATCGAATACTACTTGGTCGTTCTCATTCCACAATTTATCGCGGACCGTATCGTAATCCCAATAGAACACATCGTAGCACCACCGGGGCTTCTCTTCAGAGAAATCAACGAATGCTCGCATCTCCGGTCGGAGCGGCATACCGTCATAGATAGTGTCACAACATTCTGACGATTCGATATATTCCCGGACAACGAGTTCAAGTCCACCACCGGCTTCTACACAAGCAGATTGATAGTTGATAATCATCAGATGGTCAGCCAGTGATGCGATTGATGGAAATTCCACAAGACAACTCTCTGAGAAATCGAACTTATCCGAGAATGTTGCATTCTTGATGAACAGTTTCTGAGCATCGGGAAATGTCTCATTGACAGTCGGCCAGACTTTCTCAGCAATGAAGTCCGTAACTGCCAGTCTGTCCGGACCGGGATTATCCCCGTAACAACATTTGAGAATGTTCATAGGAACATCAAAGACCAGCGTCTTCGGAAGCAGCACTACATCAGACTTTTCATCCTTGATGACAGCCCACCACTTCGAGAAGTTGTTCGGATTTTCCTCGAGTTCTTTCTTGTAATTCTCTTCTGCTTTCTTTATTTCCTCTTCAGACATTTCAGGAAAGAAGAAATCTCCGGTGAGAAGACGGTCCAAGTCTTCTTTGAACTGTTCACGGTTCTCTTCCCAAACCTTGCTCAGTATCTTCTCACGCATATCGTCGATGATTGTCTCGCGTTGCTCCAGTCTGTTGTCTAATTCGTCCTGCATAAATCAACACATTTCGATAACCGGTTCATTACCAACACTTAAGTTGCAATAACTGTCAGTTGCGCTGACCCATTGATTGAACTCCAGGCTGCTGTCGAGTCCGTCAACACCGAACGAGAATCGCATATCGGGTATAGGAGCATACTCGCCTCCGAGTTTCTCTGCCCATTCATCTGCCATCACTTTCTGACGGTCTAGCATTACCTGCTTCAAATGCGGATGCTTATTGATGAAACGAATGATACCGTCAACGATACTGTCCCAGAACTCACGGAAGTCCTTCTTCTCTTCATCTGTCACTTCGGGAGCTGTCCCGAAATGATTTCGCTTCGTATCATAGTCCTTAGCGAACTGCTCAAACGCAGTTCTGAGAAGCAAAGCCATGTCAGCAGCATTCGTATTCTCTTTATTCTCGCGGTAAAAACCGTAAATCATCTTCGTGAACTTGTCACGTACTTCTTGATTCATCATATATCTTAGAGTTTTTGTTTGCAAATATAATAATTATACTCGAATTACGCAAAATTTTCATCATCAAAGATAGTAATCTTTAGTTATTTTAACAAATTTTGACAGAAATTTCCGCAAAAATAAACTAAAATAACTTTTTTGATTTTCGGGGGTATAAATATTAGAAATAATGTATAAGTAATAGAAATGAAAGAAAATCAAATAAACGATATATTATATATTGCTGCGGCTGTTGCTAATTCTTCAAAAGACAAATGGCAACAAATTACAGATTCTTGGGAAGTCACTTGCTGGACCAGCGGTGATTGGGACGATTACTACTTCGTATTTGAATATGCTCGAGGAAAGCAGGGACAGATGCGAATGGAGACTATCGCTCTCCAAGATAAGACATATGTCAATCTGTTCAAGCCAGATAGACTCACGTCTTGTGGGAAGATTATCTGGAGTTGCATTATGCGTACTGAATGCGAGAAACTGTCTCTTTCTGAATTAGAAGATGTTCTGGCAAAATACAGCATCAACTTGAAAGACACTTCTGTATATTCAGCGAAGAAAGGATACTCTGAAGATTTGAAAGATGACCTATGTATTAAGTCATCTGAGAATAATGGTCGTATCTTTTTCAAGATGCCTCCAGTGCTTCCAAAGAAAAACAACAACGAAATTAAACAGAAGAAATTCGAATACACATACAAGAAAGCAACTGGATATTACGAAGACATTTTCAATATGGCATACGAGTTTATCAAAATGCAACACGAAATCGGTCAAGATAATTGGTTTAGTACTAAGGCAATCGACCGATATGTGTCAGACAGTTTCTCTAAAGAGCCGTATAAAAATTTTGAAGATACATTCGTGAAAATGCTAATTAGATATTATGATGATATGCCTTATGGCATTCTGGTTGATTTGAAAGAATACATTAAACATAACGAGAATCCGCTTTGCCCAAAAGAATGTATCGGCACTGCACTTGTTCAGGCATTCATCAAGTTCGACTACGTTGACCTGCACAATAAGCCATATGAAGGACATATCTGAAATAACAGATTTTGTATATTAAATATAATAGATGATAATAGACATAACTGACGACTTGGACTATATGTATATCACATCGGACTGGCCGAATGAGATAGCAACTCTCCGCAACGAACTGACTGTGGAGATACCCAATGCGTACATACTCAAGAAGACTACGTCAGTGAAGCATACGGAACGCAAGTTCATATCGGACTTCGATACTGTGCCCATCAATCTGTGGGTACACGTTCTTCAGTTATGTCAGAAAAACAACATCAATGTGCAGTTGTCTCCCGCTATGCTCGGTTATGTCCAGCAGTTCCAGTTCAGCAAGGAATTGTTTATGAAGTATATCGATGCTACATTCAGCGGTGCACTGACAGATAAAGGTCAGAAGTTCTATCCATATGACCATCAGATAACTGGTGCATATATGCTGCTGAAGTATAAGCATGCCTGTGCTGAAATCACGACATCAGCGGGTAAGACACTTCTCGGTATGATGCTGTTCAAGTATCTGTTCGATGTAATGAAGGTAAAGAAGATTCTCTATATCGTACCGAGTGTTGACCTTGGAACCCAGAGTATCGATAAGTTTCAGGAATACGAGAACTGCCTTCAGAATCACAAGCACAACTGGAAAGCTGCTGTAATGTACAGCGGTATGAAGAAGAAAGACAAGGAGAATCTCAAGGATGCTAACTTCGTCTTCTCTACATATCAGTTACTTGCCCGGAAAAACGATCCTGACTTCTTTAATGAGTTCAATGCAGTGTTCGTAGATGAAGCTCACCATGCGGCAAATGCCAGTATCAAGAAGATTCTGAGCCAATGCACGAACCTAATGTATTCATTCGGCATTACGGGAACATTCCCGAAGATGGACACTAAGGGCTATGAGAATCTGATGATACAATCGTACATCGGCCCGTATGTATGGACATATACCTCAGATGAACTTATCAAGGCAGAGAAGGCAACTCCAGTGTATATCGTATTCCAGTTCCTGAATTGGGCAACGAAAGACGAGAAGCGTGAGATGTGGCTGATGAGACACAACAAGAATATTGCTGACCCACAAGCCGGAACTCGAGTGCTGACAGCAGAAGAAAAACTCATCAATAACTCATATGAACGCAGAAAATACATCGGTGACCTAGCTTTGAAAGCGAAAGTGAATACACTGGTTCTTTTCGGCGATATTAAGGGACAGTCTGGCAAGAGACTGTTTGAGTATATCCGCGATAACGGAGACAAGAATGTGTTCTATATGGACGGTAATACGAAGTCAGAGAATCGTGACTGGATGTTCGAACAGATGGAGAACGATATGAGTCAGAAGACTGTCTGCTGTGGCAGTATCGGTGTTGCCGGTGAGGGTCGAGACATCAAGAATGTAGGTCTGATTATCATCATTGCTTCATCACGCAGTGACCGCCTGGTCCGTCAGATGATTGGTCGTGGTTTGCGATTGTCGCCGACTAAGGACAAGACTGTCATCATCGACATCGTAGATGACTTGAGATACAGTGAAGACGGAAAGCACCGGGACAACTATATGATTAAGCATTACCGTGACCGCCGTTCTATATATGAAGAGCAGAAATTCCCTTGTTATAAGCAGAATATCAACTTCTTTGCTGACGGAAGTAGCAGCAGTTTGACATCGAATAACTTGATGGATTAACAATAAAAAATCAGAGCAGAAATACTCTGATTTTCTTTGCTTGTGGGCCCGGTGGGGCTTGAACCCACGACAGCCAGATTATGAGTCTGGTTCTCTAACCAACTGAGATACAGGCCGTGTTAGGGACGAACTGGAGTCGAACCAGCATCTTTAGTGTTCTTAATTTCACTAATGTTTTCGTTAAACTATGTCCCGGTCGGATTACATTTATATTTATAACAACATTTTGCTGATTCTGACATCTACTGTCTTATTTCTTTAACGAGACATTCGAATACATCATCCTTGATAATGTCTCCGATTTCTCCAGTCATAAGATTGTACTCATACAAATCACCATCTTTCTCTGTATGGATGAGTTCTCCGAATATCCAGGATTCTGCTATCTCATTGAACAAAGTTCGAATGTCTTCAATACTATTATCTTTGTTGATATACGCAAGAAACTCTTTGTGCATCATTACGCCATCGTACATTCTATTAGCGATGTTATATGCATCAGCGACAACTGTATGATGCGCAAACGGCTGAGTGAAATAATCAGTCAGTTTTGCGAACTTCTTAATCTCAGCCATCGATGGAATGTACATTTTCTCAGCCATAATCTTTACGTTTAATGTTTGGATTGCCAAAGATAAGAATAAAATTCAAATGATACAAATATTTCTGAAGATATTAACTTCATTTAACAAAGAGAGCCAAACTTTCGCTTGACTCTCTTATTCTATATGGTTTTTGCTTTAACTGACGGAATCTGCAAAGTTTTCAGCCATTTTCTTTGCATCTTCCAGTGTTTTTGCTTTCTTCGGGCCTGGATATTCATAACCACAATCACCTTTCTTGATTTCGCTTCCGATACCGAAACCGTATATAGCGCGGTGAGACCAACCGTACCATTTCTGCTCAGTTTCAGAAAAACCAATCTGAGGCACTTCGTGACCGTGTAGCGGATGAATTTCAGTAATACCGTGCTGAGCAAAGAACTTGAACAGACTTAAGTCGTGCTCCTTGTGGAATTTTCCGCTACCGTTCTTCGGCTTTACATAATCAGTGTCACCACAGGGTTCGAAATAATCTTTAATAAACTTCTAAACCATAATGCGTTTCTTCGGCTTAATACCGTTCTTCTTATGAGCAGATTCGAATAATGCTTTTCTTCCGCGAACATAATGTTCGAACATTCCTCGCTTGATGAAGTTCACGATGGCTGCATAACTGAAGAACACAACATCACCTGGTTCTGGTATCATCTGAACACTAGTTGCGAAATATTCAACTCCGTCAACAATACTTGACGGATTCTCTTGGTCTTCTGGATCTGCAAGTAAACAAATCGGAGAACCGTATCGTTCTTCATCTGATACGAAAACGCATGGAATGATATTCTCATTATCGATTGTCACGTACATAATCTTCTCTGGCTCATAAAGTTCTTGAATAGATTTCCGGATTGGATTTCTGTTCTTGCCTTCTGTCCAAAATGATACTTGCAATTGCTCAGGATATACTCTCCGAGCCCACAACTCTGAATGAGCAGTACAATCCAACTCACCAAAATCGTTTAAATAAAATTGACCGAATTCTTTGTTCATGTTATTATAAATTATTTCTTTTTCTTATCCCAATTATCAAATTTTTCTTTATATTCAGCCAGTTTCTTCTTCCGCCTCAACACAGCTTGTTTGATTTCTTCCGGTTTATCCCACTTCTTGAACCACTCTTCATTATACGATGCTTTAATTGCTCGTCTGTAAAAATCAAGAATAGGTGTATCTGTCAGCCAATAAGTCTTGTTCATGTTAATGTACATATCCATCAGGAACTCACACAGACCGACTGCATCCCAGGCAATTCCGTCAGCACTGTCATCGCAGTACTTCTGAATTTCTCCCAAGAAATTATCCAAATTCTTCTTCAGCAACGGATCGAGTTTGTCTAATGCAGCATCGCTCTGAAGAGGCTCTATTCCCCACGTACCTTCATTAAGGACATTATCCAGATGTTCTGATACAGCAGACATTACTTGCTCGTAGATTTTTCGTTTATTGGTTTCAGAAAGTTTCATTGTTTAAAACAAATATTTCTTTATTTATTCTAAAGCTTCTATTCCATAATAACGAAGAAAGCGATTTAATGACTCTTGAATAACGTTATCTGATAACTTCACAATGGGATCATCTTCTGGACCAGTAACAATCAACCCGTATTCACTGAATAACTTGTTCTGTAATTTTCGAAGATTCTTACACAACTGATATTCATAATTCAAGAAACTGCTTTCTATAACGAACAATGTATATTCTAAAGCAACACGAATATGCTCATTCTCTTTAATGACATCCTGTAGTTTGCCTGACATCATTTTCAAGAAATTTTGTTCTGTAAACACACGATGCAAAGCAGATGATTTGATGTTGATTGTTGTCAAAGTATCATCCAAGTTTGTCTTAAATCCGTTATATGATTTCAATTGTCCGTGTTTCAGCAGATAATAAGCAACAATAGCAAGAACTTCCAATGTATGTTCATCGTCGATTGTCAAGAACATTTCT
>Ga0265298_10001269_pt1 | contig 37335 bp, 48 predicted proteins | sample AusTroGonzalo_MG_3_FD_193486 | JGI IMG/M metagenome (GOLD analysis project Ga0265298, IMG submission 193486) | Bovine rumen microbial communities from tropical cattle in Woodstock, Queensland, Australia - Gonzalo_01 | ecosystem: Host-associated > Mammals > Digestive system > Stomach > Rumen ...
GGTGCAAGAGATGAAACGAAAGAAATTTGAAAAAACTCTCCAAGAGTTTATTGACCTTTGGAGTGAACTGGGTCAATATGATATTGACCTCGCTTTTGAGGACGGGGTTGTACACAGCCTCGGCGACCCGGTTGAAATCTGTTGGAATCATGACAATACAACCGAGTGTTACAACCCCTAAAAATAGGGCCTCTTTAAGAGGCCCTATTTCTCTTTTCACTTCACTTTAACGATTTAAATCGCTAGCGATTTAGCGGGCCGCTCGCGGGCGAGCCGGCCCGAGTTTTCCGATCGACATACGCGCCAAAATTTTTCAATCTAGCAGCCCTCATAGCGCAACGCCCACTAATCTCCCGAAAATTGACACAACAATTATTATATAATATAATATAAAAAAACGACATGCGGCCGGCCGGCACGCAATAAACCGATCTAACACCTCGTGCCGATCGGCCCGCACTTCATTACCTCTTGTTGTTAGCTGTAGCTATGGAAAAATTGCAAAACATTCAATCATCCACTCCTCCTCCTATATCCTATCAATAGCATAGTGGAGCCCGCATACGAGTAGAGATTTTGTTGATGCCCGCAATTTTGTCCGCACCCCGCAACACCAGCCTAACCGACCGGCTTGCAATAATACAAATAATATATTAAAATATAATTAGAAAACAATAGGAGGATAGTGTCATGGATTTTGACTCCCTAATTAGCTCCTTGCTGTCTCAGGGACAGTCTGCCGAAGAGGTCGCTAAGAGTTTCACTGAAACCTTGAATAAGATCACCGCGGCCAACAAGAGCAAAGAAGAGGTATGGCGATACCTAAATGACGCGCGGGATTGCGTCTATGCAGCGCTAGATGGTGAGACTCCCTTTGACTTCAGGGTTGCTGCTAAGGCTCAGGTGATTGCGGCCGCCGCATACCGGCCGGGGTTCACGCTGTCTCAGTACAAAGAGATGGAAGATGCGTTTCTCGAAGCTACCAAATGGAGCGTAGAGCTGTACCAGGATCTCGTTAAAGAAACGCCTAAGAGTATGAAGAGCTGGTCAGATGATGAAAAGCTAATGGATTTCCTGCGGAAGGCGGGCTTGAGCGGGCGGTAATGCTCGCTCTTTTGCACATTGTAAACTTGACATAAGGAAAAATTTTTGGTATAATAAGAGGCTTGGTAACGGAGACGGTGAGGGAGATGAGGAGGGTGGTTTAGGTAGGGCCGATCGGCACCACCCCTCCATGATTTTCCACGATTTCCACAGTTTTCTACTATTTCCATAAATCTCTACTATTACCATAACCCTCAACAATCTTCCACCATTTCCCTCTAATTTACTACTATTCCCTTAACTCTTCCAATTTATCCACTGCCTTAGAATAATCCATACTACCTTCCTTAATAGTACTACTATCTCCTACAAGTGTCGCCTCAGCTTCATTACTTAAACCCCAATATCCTCGACATCTACTTGCCATTATCTATTCTTTAGTATAATCTCTCCATCTACTGCGAGGTAATTCTGACATTTCTTGTATCTTCTACTAAAGCTCTTCATCTCTATCTTCAAGCTGCATAATTTGCAAAATCTCTTCTGCTGTAGCATCCTATATAAGCAATTCTTCAATGGCTTCAATTTCATTAAGATTAAGCTCAGGATAGGTGCTCCACAGAATAGCTCTCATATAATCATCTACATAACGAAAAACAGTATCCATCTAACAAGTATCGGGAAAATATTTTCCTACTACATTACATATTTCATTATGCATTGTTACAAATGTTTTCATAATCGTTCTCCTTTTTCAACTTATTTTTTGAATTTTCAACTCAATTTCTAAGAGGTACCGCCTCACGCTCACTAACTACCCCAACTCTCCCTTGGATACCTCCATTAATCTTAAGTCCCACTAGGGGTAAGCTGTCCCGAGCGCAGCGAAGGGACAGCGTCCCCGCAATTATTTAGTAATTATTCTTTTAGTATTATTTAGATATGGTAAGATAAATTACCCATTCAAGGTAAGATTTTTTACCTAAAACAATGCTAGATAAATTACCCATTTAATTGTTTAACCTTAAATGAAAAATTCTATAGCACTAAACGAGGAACCTTACCTACTGAAATAGATTCTACTTTAATGAGTCCTAGTAACTCCAAACAGGTTAAAGCATTGGAAATCACGGTATAATATCGAGGGGTCTATCTCACATCAACACCAACAGCTTTACTAACTTCTTCTTTCGTAAAAACATATTTTTCGCCATTTTTTAAACTCTCTTTGTACTTATATCTCTGCCCTAAATAAATATAAATCTTAATAACTTGCTCTGTCAATGTATCTAATAAAAACTAAAGAGTCTCAAGTGGAATCATTAAAAAGATATCCTCTTGATTCGGCAAAATAAACTTATCTTCTTCTTCAATCAAATACCCATATTCAACTAAGATATCTTTATGAGATCTATATGTCTTGGCCGTTTTTATACCGATCTTTTCACAAATTACTTTCTAAGTCGGTAAATCTCTCTTATACACTACAGTTCTACCCTCTCCATCAGGAAAGGACAAACTCTATAAATAAGCATATAATTCACCGTCTAACTTGGTGTTATTTAAAAAGGTAGAAATTTCTTGACTCACTGTTGCAGGAAACCTTTTCTATATTTCTTTTATCTTACTCACCTCCTCACTAATAATTGAAGGTTAAAATAGGTAAAATTTTAAATTTTACCCAACCGTGTAAGATATTTTTCCTAAAAATTTTACCTCTTGATGGCAACTATTAACCTATCATCAATAGAAACCATCAATGTAAGATATTTTACCTGCGTCCTGGGAAATTTTTCCCCATCGCGCATTTCCCTTTTCTAACCCTTCTCACGACACTAAACCATTCCAAAGCAAAATTACCCAAAAATCTCGATTTGCAAACAACTTTGCAATATTGCAAAAAATATCATATAATATCTATAGAAATAAAATCAAGAGAGGAAGTGTCTCCCACCATGAAAATCGAGTTCACTATCACCACTCCTCGCGAAACCCGCAAGTTCACTCGTGTCTACAGCATCCCCACCCCGGAATATGCCATCGCTGATGACGCCTACATCGAAGCTCTTCGTTACCTCACCGAGCACAACCTCACTACCCTGGACGACCTCGACTACGACTATAAGGAGGTACTCGAGCAGTAATGTATATTCCTAAATATCGTGTAGTAGACGCTATTGAGCTTGCTAAAGAGCTCGACAACTATCACGTTGACCCTGACGACAACGGCAATGATGACCTCGTAGATGAACTCTACTCCTATCTTGCCACTCCTTATGAGCCATACGCGCTCGTACACCTGGAAGATCACATCCGCTGGCCGGCAGATGATGACTGGGATGAGATCCCCGAATCCATCAAACAAGCCTACGATTATCTTATGACCATGTATGGATTCCAGCGTGGAGATTGCTTCCTGTGGTACTTCTCTGAATAACCGTGCGCCCTGGGAATTTTTTTCCCATTTCGCACTGAAAGGACAAATAAACTAATGGGTGTTACAATCATTCTTCTAATTGTCTCTTGTCTCTTGTTTTTCCTCGCACATATCATTGACAAGAAAACCTACCACTGTGACCTCGCAATGGCTCTCTTGAGTGCAGCAGTTGTTCTTACAGTTGTTACTCTCGCAGCAGCATTAGTGATTTTTGGAACTTTTATTACTGCACCAAAAGAACTTCTTTCCTACCAAGCAAAATCAGAAATGTATCAGCAAGTAATAAACACTATCTCTAAAGAGACTTCCCCCGTTGATAAAAGCACTCTTTACATCGAGATTATCAATCATAATGCGAAAATTATCCAAGAGCGCGAAAAAAGCGATTCTTTTTGGATTAGAGGTTGGCACTCAAAGCTCTGGTATGAAGTTCCTCTTGTTGCTCTTCCTGGAGATATTAGCGAAAGCTAATATCTCCTTTATTTTTTATTAAAAATATTCTATAATATACTTAGAAACAATAGAGGAAAGAAGGCTAAGACAATGAAAAACAAAGCTATGTTTGAAGATAATCAACCAATTAAAAATAAATTTACTTGGGATGATCTTGAGAATAGTTTTTGTCCTTGCGACTACTGCGGAGCCCTTGAAGTGTTTCCAGTGTGTGAAGATGGAGCTACGAGCTCTGCTTGTAATCATTGCGCTTTCAATATCATTGATTACTGTCGTAACCATAACGTAGAGGAGGGTTAATCATGCCTTGGTTCAAAATTTACGCTGGTCTTGGCGGAGGTTTCGGTGGTGCAAATTATGTAGGCACCTATGAATTTGACAACCGAGGACAGGCAGAGGAAGCTGCCTATCAGGAAGCCATCGAAGAGTATGAATCCTATGAAGGTGAATATGGCATCATGGGCTGGGAAGAGTGCGAAGAGGCTTGCATCAAAGCTGGCTGGGGTGGCGACTACGACACCGTAGATGACTACTATCAGGAAGAAATCGAAAGCTGGATTGATTACTATGTGGATCCTGCTACCGGTCCTGATGATACGGAGGAGTAATCATGGTTGCCCCTAGCTTTCAATCTATGCAAATCGTCTCTGAGATCTACCTCAAAGGCGGCAAACAATACATTGACGTGCGGAATTCGGGTACTGGCAACGTCAGGTCTGTCCGTTGGTATTCCGATACCGAATATACTCGCCAATACGGTAAAGCTGCTGGCAACAAGAGCCAAGATGAGGTCCTTGCCGCATCTCTCAAGAAAGCTCGTGGCTTCACAAATGGCCCTATCACTCTCATTCGCAACACTAAGTCCACAGATGAAACCTGGCTTTGCGATAGTAAAGCTCGGTATGCAGTAGATACTGGCTGGTACTACATTTCGGGTGAACCAGTACCTGCGGGCGCCCCTGCTCATTTCCGCTACATGTCTCTCTCTTGGGAAGAATTTACCTCCGATGGTGTCCACAAGAAACCCAACGAGGATGTTGTCGCAACCATTCGTGCAAAAGAAAAGAGGCAAGAATATGTCTAATAACCAGAAGAGAACCCACCTTCTCTTAGCTGCTATCAGCGGGCTCCTGGCGCTTATGTGGGCCTTCATTTACTCTCAAAATCAGAGTACACTTGCCCTCATTTGGGTGATAGTTGATATTATCGCCATGGCGCTAAACTACGTCTGCGCTTACGACGAAAATGAATGAACTTGCGGGAACCGAGGTCTAGAGTCCTGACTACCTAACACTCCCGCAGATAAACGATTGCACTGGCTGGCTTATTAACCAGCCAGTTAAAACTATACACCAAGCTAAAAAGATCTTTAGAGCCACCGCCCGCATGTCCTACCTTTCTATTGTTTCTTACCTTCATAATAACACTTTTATTTACTTCTGTCAACCTGTTTGCCAAAAGTAAAATTTTTTGTTATTATAGAAGTAAGAATAAAGGAGGCTTTGTTCCATGCGAGATTACTACAAAGAGATTGACAAAACTCTTACCGCGATTGAGAATTATAAATACGCCCCTCATTCCATTGATTGGTGCGCAGATCGCATTGATTGGTGCTGGAAATGGAGGAAGATTACTCGCGAACAGATGGAGTCTCTCGCTGAACGAGTAATCACGGTATATAAAACCTCCATTACCTAGAAATGAGTTGATTTACCCTATGATTCTCTCTTATGACAAATTTAGGCAAACTTTTGATGCCTACTGCAAAAAAGCAGAGGCGCATGACGCCCCATGGATTCCAAAAGATTCGTGGAGAGCAATAAAGGATTTTCTTAGTCAAGGCTGCGCCAGAAAAGAAGATGTTTCTATTACTTTTGAAGCTTCTAGTGCGAAAGACGGTATAACCACCTGGAAAACATCTATTGCTAATGCTTTTTGTGTACCCGATATGATAGTCTCTATACCAGATACACTAAAACGAGAATTTGAAGCTGCTTATGTCTCTAATAAGATAGGAGCCTATCCTGCTTTTTCCTCTTATTGTGGGGCATGCTCAGAACCACTAGGATCACTTTCTCTCCCAGATCTTTTATGTAATTCCGACTACATCAATCGAAATAGCTGGACCATTAAAGATGGTTCTCTTGTTCTGAACCCAAATGATGGCTCTGTATCTATCTGCGCTGATGGTAATTTTAACACAATTACCTCTGGAGCTTCCTATACTTCTATTTATAAAGAAAAAGAAAAGGAGAATGACACTATGAATATTCCCACTATGAAATTCGATTTCGGTCCCGCAAATCCTGAAGCAGTTGCAATGTCTCCCTATGGCTTGGCTGTCCGCTGCGGCGACAGTTGGTATGCCTTCAATGCCAACGAAGGTCAGACCATTGACGTTACCGGCATGACCTTCAGCTTCAAAAACGCCATCTACAAGATGCCTGTCGCTGTGAACCAGGTCAAGGAAGGCGACCTCATCGTTCATCAGAAGAAGGCCATGTATGTGGTCCAGGTCAATGATAAGACCAGCATCGAAGTTGTTGACCTCGCCGCAAGTGAACAGAAGACTGTGATCCCTGTCAGCAACATGTTCGGCTTCAATTACGTCACCAAGGTGGCTCCCCTCTTCAACCTTGGTAACGTCACTCCTTCTGCTGAGAATCCCTTCGGCAACATTCTGCCCATGATGATGATGTCTTCCATGTTTGAAGACAGCAAGGACAACAAGAGCGAAGGAAATGATTTCATGCAGATGATGCTCATGATGTCGCTCATGAACGGAACCAACCCCTTCAATGCTATGTTTGCGGGCGCCGGCCCTCAGGCGGAATAAAGATTGGTAAAGCGAGCCCTTGAGCTCGCTTTACTTTTGAAAAAAAATATTATATTATATATACAGAAAATGAAGGAAGGAAGGGCCTCAAATGAGCATCGAATACAAAGCTGTCCTGTGTTATGGAGTACAGCTGACCCATGAGAAAGAACTTGCCTATATCGAAAGAGTAGGTGAGCACCGCTGGGAACAGATCCTGGACAAATGGTTCATTGGCGCTGACAACTATAGTGGCAGAAGCTTCGATGGCATCCTCGGTATGGAAGCCTTTTCTGCCGAAGATGGCGAAATCGTGAACCTCGGCGCGGGTCGTGATATCGTGAACAACATCCCTTATTACCTGATGCAGGAGTTTAGGGAAGTTATGTTTGAGCTTGAGGAGTTTGAGTGTCGGCCTCAGCTCCATCTGATCTGCCAGGCAAACTAATCCTTCCAACCGCGCCAAAAGAAACATTTTACATTACTCAAAATTTTTGATAATATGAGTATGTAAGAAATGAGGGAGACATCCAAAATTCTCCCTAAGCAATCTCTTGACAGAAAGAAAAATTTTTTCTATAATATAGTCACAAAATAAAAATAAGAAAGGAAATTTCCGACTATGACTACCACCAAGAAAATCACTAAGAAAAGTATGTATGCTACCGTTCTCGATATCCTGGCTGACGCTGAGAGCCGCGGCTTCGCGCTCCCCGAGGGCATGGACTTTGGTGCCCTGTCCGACTTCGTGAACCATGAGATCGAACTGCTCGACAAGAAGGCCGAGTCCGCTGCCAAGCGTGCTGCCGACAAGAAGGTCGCCGGCGACGCTCTCCGCGATCGCATCTACGGTGTCCTCTCTGACACCGACTTCAAGACCACCAATGAGATCGTGTCCGCCCTGGGCGATCCTGATGTGTCTTCTCAGATGGTCACCGCTCGTCTAACCCAGCTGATCAATCTGGAGCAGGTTGAGAAGGATTCCGTTACCATCCCCGCTTCCGGCGAAGGCGGCAAGAGCCGCAAGGTCGTAGCTTACCGCAAGCTGGCCTGATCCGCTCTACAATAAGATAACGAAGGGAGAGGTTCTTACCTCTCCCTTCTTGCTATCTCGACAAAACTGTAAAAATATGCTATAATATAGGTAAAGGAGTTGAAAATATGCTATTTAGCTTGAATTATTAGTCTAAGAATAAAGGGAAAGCAGACGAGATCCGTTGCCCATATAATTAGCTAGGCACTCTTTATGGCTTCATGAAAGACCATAGAGATAAAAGATATTTAATTGCGGGCGCCAGCTCTGAAGATCCTGGACGCTTGCTTGAATAGGTTGACATAGTTCGCGATTCTGTGTAGGACTACACGATTGAATGCAGCTCTATTCTATATACAAAGAAACTCATTAAAGATGGTTATAAAGCGTTTGTCAAATTTCCTATCACAGATTGGGAAACCTTAAATAGCTTTGTAAACATCGGTGTAAGTGATGTGTGGGTTGATAGCTGTTTAGGATTTTAGCTTGGTAAAGTCTACCAGCTATGTAAAGACAAGGGGATAAAGATCAGGGTCTCACCCTCCCTGTCACCGACCGCCGCAATTACAGGTCTAAAACCTAACAGTTTCTTCATCAGACCAGAAGATCTTTCTCTTGTTACCAAGTATATTGGAGTTATTGACTTTAAGGTAACTAATCAAGAGAAAGAAGATGCCCTCTTCTCTATCTATAAGAGAGGGAACTTTATCTATAATCTTAAAGACCTCCTAGACGACTGTGCCTTCTCTGTTCCAAATCCTTATCTAAAACCAGAATTTGGCTAGGCACGAGTAACCTGCGGGCAACGCTGCCTCATACCGGGTCATTCATGTCATTTATGCGAGACACAAGTCCAGCTCACCAATCTTGTATACGAATACTTCAAAGGTGAAGAGCGCGATAAAGAGAGCGAGTTGCAATAATCATTATTTTATATTATAATATATCTAAGAAGATAAAATAATGAGAGGTATTTGTATGACCCTAGTTGAACAGATACTTATGCACTCTTAGGATTATCCTTTCGACTCCCTTGAAATTGAACCAATGATGGATATATGGGAAAAAAATAAAGCTCCTTATGTTCAAAGGTTCGGAGGGACGATTTGGAGATCTAAAGAAAAGATTACTCTAAAGCTAACTGACAGTATAAAAGAAAAGAAATTTGAATCTTTGCTTAACACCCTAAGCGATGAAGATCTTTCAAGTATGGCAGAAAATGATGTCACTTTTGAGGAGTTTCTTAGGGAGAATAAGGAAGGGTTCTTTGAAAATAAAGTCGTACATCCATATCCCGAAATTAAGGTACAAAAGGGTATGAAGCTGTTAAAATGCTTCAAGTATTTTCTACCATCATTCACAGCTACTAGAACTATCCAAGATCTTGCTTCCAGGTTTATCCAGGAGGATAAGATTGAAGGGTATCTTTATCTTTCTGTGGCCCCGATTGATTATTTGACTATGAGCGAAAGCAATAGCAACTGGAGATCGTGTCATTCATTGGATGGTGACTACAGAGCTGGCAATTTGAGTTATATGCTTGATAAGACGACGATAGTTGCCTATCTTGCAAGTGATAAGAAAGAGCAAATGCGGGCGCTGCCTGATGGTTGCGAGTGGTATAGCAAAAAGTGGCGTATGCTCGTGCATACTAATAACTTTGAGAGCGTTATCTATTACGATAGACAATATCCATTTGATAGCGAAATCTTGGAAGTTGCAGTAGCAGATGCGCTTAATGAGTTTTGTGGTAAAGAGTTTAATCCTCCTAACCACAATGGTTTTTCTACCATTAGGATTCCTGGATGGGCAGAATCGTTATCACTTGACCATAACTTTATTCTTGGCAGAGAAGATTGTATTTATGATACAAAAGATACCATTGATACAAGCGACTTTTTGGGATATAGTGACATAGTTCTTTCACCATTTTACACACCTAGTACATCATTGAAAAAGCAAAATGGTTACTATGATATTATGGATACCATAGAAATCAAGAGCAAGAAGGTGTGGGATAAGGCATTTCATAGCGTATATGACATAAAGATAGGAGAAAAGGTTCCTTGTGTTAAGTGCGGGCGTCACTATATAGAGCGCACGGACTCGTTTTTATGTAACGAGTGCATTGCTGTTGAAGATGCAGATGAAGACTTCTATCTGGTGTGTGAGACGTGCGGCAGTCGGATATACAGCATGGAGGAAGCGGAAGTTATCAATGGCGAACTAACCTGTAAAACATGCGCAGATGCAATAAATAAAGAGCGGAATGGAGATATTTGACCATGGCAAAGCGTGGAGACGCAGCTCGAGAAGCTGTTAAAAATAAGATCATTGAGGCGTTTGGACCAAGCTTCGTAGCCTTCTTAGATAAGAAAATCTACGTTGAGGCTCAAGATGGCCCGGGCGGAGAAACCTTGCAATTCGCAATCACAATGACGATGCCTAAGACCAGTGTGGCAAGACAGGAAGGTGCTAGTGACCTGCCGCCCGCAAGTGGTGATTGGACAGGACCTGCGGCAGCCACCCCTGTGGCGGCACCTACCGAGATCACTGACGATGATAAGGCTAAGGTCGCAGAACTGATGAAGAAGCTGGGTTTGGAGTAAGAGGGAGACTTCTTACTCCTTTCTTCTCTTGTTGCAAAAATTTTTGAGCAAAGTGGTTCAAGAGGTTAGAGGGAAAAATCATAGATAGTACAAGAAAAGAGATATTTGTAATAAGAAAAAATTTATTATATTATGTATATACAAAGGATGAAGAAAGGAAGCAGAGCTATGGTTATCCAATATAGAGTTACTTATATTGGAGAGATTGAAGTAGATGAAAATCTCTCAGAAGAAGAAATACGTGACCTCATTTTAGAAGACCAGCGCTACTTTGACAATCCTATAGATATCGAATATACAAAAAAGGAAAATTAACAATATCCCAGGGTATGCCTAGCGGCGAGGGCAGCGCGCTGTAGACGCGTAACATAGAAACACCAGTGGTTCGAGTCCACTCTCTGGGACCATGGTCTGTAGGACCAAAAGGGAAAAGGATGTTATGTGACGCCATCTAATTCAACCGTAGCGCCCTAAAGGACAACTAAGAAAATATGATGGTACTCTCTTGTTTATGTTGAACCATTGTGCTATTGCTTGCGAGAGTATAAATAAGGGTAAAGTAAGCAAAATGGAGGAGTTTTGTGGGTAGTTCTCCTTAACACAAATCCGCTAGATTACCCGCCAGGTGGGGTCTTAATGCCTGGAGACCGTGCAAGTTAAGGTCGAATCTTGCATTATGGTTTCGTAGTCAAGAGGCTAAGACGCTGGATTGCAAATCCAGAGACCTCGGTTCAACTCCGAGCGAAACCTCCAATCATAGTAACTTTTGCAATAAGAAAAAAAATAAGTTATTATGTATATGTAAGGTTGAGAAAGAAACCACTTTATGCCCTGCTAGTCCATCGGTAGAACGACAGACTGTTAATCTGTATAGCGTGGTTCAACTCCACGGCAGGGCGCCAATGCCATCCGCCAGCTACCAATGGCGGTGAGGACGTGGTAGCGTCCAAAAGGTGAGCAACTACCATAGTGAGAGCGCCGGACACCTCGCCCGTTGAGGAGGGAAGTGCTGGTAGAGTCGGGAACACCAGACGCCAGAACATAAGGGCATATGGAATGGCAACATATGAACCGACTATTGGGGCTGACATTTTAGGCCCCATCATGCGCGAGTAGTCAAATTGGTAGAGACGGTAGCTTGAGGTGCTATGTTTTGTGGGTTCGAGTCCCGCCTCGCGCACCAGTTTTTTCGACAGTTTCACCCTGGCCACTTGGGTTAAAGTGGCATATCCCTCGGTAGCTCAACAGTAGAGCATCAGACTCATACCCTGAAGGTTGGTAGGGCAGCACTACCCTGAGGGACCAGAGTATGTCTTCAATTTAGCAAGGTGCCAATGACTGAAGGCACTTAAAACCGGCAATGGGCAAGCCTAGGATATCCGAAAACCAAGAAGTCTTGCTTTGTTAGTTTAAAAGTAAACTAACCTCCGTGAGTGAGGAGCCGCTCTCGTTAAGGACATATAGCGTATATGTCAAGAGTCCTTTATCCCCGTCTAGCTCAACTGGTTAGAGCACACGACTTGCTGGTATAGTGTAATGGTAGCACGCAGGATGCCCCTCGTAATCTGGGGAGGAGTAAGTTCGATTCTTACTATCGGCACAAATAATCGTGAGGTTCTGTGTTCAATTCACAGGGCGGGGACCACCAAAATGAGAGAAACCCCAAACAGTGGGCGCAAGCCCACATATGGGCAGGTAGTCCAGTTGGTAGAACAATAGGTTGAAGCCCTATGTGTCAGAGGTTCAAGTCCTTTCCTGCCCACCATATGCCGAGGTCATATAATGGTTAGTATGCGAAACTGATAATTTCGTCATGGTGGTTCAACTCCACCCCTTGGTACCAAAGGCTCGTCCAGCAACTTAAAAAGACAAGAATTGCAAATTCTTCCACTTTTAGAGCCTTGTTTTATTTCTAGCTAAAGAACAATCATCAAGGGAGTGTTCCTCGGTGGAAATCCGAGTCTTGGGCTCCCATCCTATGCCTCGCAGGTGTTAAGGCAGCACAGCGGACTCTTAATCCGTCAGGTCAGGGTTCAAATCCCTGGCGGGGCACCATATGTTGCCGTTACTAGCAAAACTTTACAGGATTGATATGGTAAGTGAGAGTAATTACCTCAAACTGCCTATTAAACACCGTAATCGCCAGTTGGGTCAGAGATTGTTTGAGTTGCAACTTGTCAAATAATCGTAACTGGATGCGCGGTTGGCTGACCTTATAGCCGCCATGGGCGTGTAACTCAGTTGGTAGAGTATCTGCCTTTTAAGCAGGAAGTCGTGGGTTCAAGCCCCACCACGCCCACCAGGCCATATGTGCATAAAGGCTTCGGAGATTGAAGGCGGACACACTCTGTAAAAGTTCCACCACTAGCGGCGGTAGGATAACCGGTGCACAACGGAAAATGCCCTGTAAGACCGCCAACATATGCTTCGGTAGCCCAATCGGTAGGAGGCAGACGATTCAAGATCGTAACAGTGTGGGTTCGAATCCCACTCGAAGTACCAGTAACGCGGACTAATGTATACTATGCCCGATAATCAAAGCAGCGTTCACGGAGAGGGTTGCAAACTTCAAAGTTAATATAGCTGCCGTTATGCCATTTGTGGAAATCAAGCGGGGTCCACCGTTGGGCTTCACCGTAAAAGCCGGACATGCGGGCTCCGGTAAGATCGGTTTAACCAGTATTCCGTCCGGAGCGGCGCCCGCAATCTTCCTCTCTTGATGTAATAAAAAAAATATCATATAATAGTATTACAAAGATTGAGAAAGGAAGTCTTCGATCATGAACTATGATAGCTTTGAGGAAAACATCCAAGTCGAGGAGATCATTCCCGAAGAGTACGAAGACTGGCTGCGTTTCTGTGCAGGAGAGATCAAGGAGGATGAAGATGCTAAAGTATGATATCGTAAAGGAGTTCTCCGGCGACGAAGTATTCGAAGCCTGCCATAAGCGTTGCGGTCGTGATATTGAGGGAATCCTCAATGAGACCTTCTGCCCGCCTCAGGATGGCGCAATCTGGGTGAGTCTTCCTCCGAAAGATGAGTATGATGACCCTGAATATTACCGCCCGGAAGAGATTATTTTGTTCGAGACCCTCCATGAAGATGGCGGGCTTGAGTGGGGCGAGGGCTGTTACATCGCAGTAAGCTACTAAACAAAAAGAGCTTCCATTGATTTTTCAAAAAAAATATCATATAATGTATATGTAAGATAAAGAAAGGGAAAGAAACCAAGATAGAAAGTTGGACTTGGCACTGACCATCATCCCTTCACTTACATAAAAGAAACCTCTAGGTTCCAGTAGAGCTTCCCACTACGAGGAAGGTATCCTGGTCGCTAAGACGAGCCGGTAGACGCGGGTTTCTGCCTAGAGATTATATGCTACGCACAGACGCGAAGAAAAGAATAAAGTATTCGAGCAAACCCACCGTGCGGATGAAATTGACCTTTCCGAGGGATATGTGGGAATAAGGGTGAAGATTGCGTAGTTGCCGGAAGAGCAGATAAATTGTGGAGCCAATAAATCCGGTACTCTCGTTAATATCGCTCCCTACTAATTATGCGCGAGGGACTTGGACAGCCGTAAAGGAAATCCTATCGCATAGGCAAGTGGCAGTATGGATTAGCATCCGGCGTAAGATCCACTGTAAGTGTTATCCTATGCGAAGGTTGGTATCGACACAGGACGCGCGATTATTTTAAGTGAAAATCAAGCTAGCCCTTACTATATTAGGTGAATGTGCCGAAATAGATGCAGTAATGCATGGGATACCTGTTACAGCCAGGGCCTATGGGCCAGTAGCTCAGCTGGGAGAGCATCTGCTTTGCACGCAGAAGGTAGCGGGTTCGAGTCCTGTCTGGTCCACCAAGGGTGCCAATGCCCAGGGCAAGAATATCATTGGTCAGTTGCCCACTCTGCAAAAGGAGGGAACAGGTCTTGAAGTTTAACCTAGGAATAGGTTGACGGGCCGTAAGCGCAGAGGGAGATTGATAGTAGCCAACCGGTCCTGTGGCGCGATATAAATAGGCAAAACCAATTACTATCAATTAAGGTATAGTGGTAAGTACCTCATGGCCGAAAACCTTACCGTAAAAGAGAAGACGAAAGACTCTTCCTGTTTAAGAGTTCTCCATAGGTTAAGGAACTCTCACGTGGATTTAAGCGCACGCGGAAGATAAGGGTTAGCCACCCAGCGCATAAACCTAGGGTTCGATAACGCGATCCCGTCGAAGCAAAAGAAGAGGGATGCAGAAAGGCGCAAGAGTCTATGGGTATTGTACCTGCGGGTACCTCGGCGCGTTAAAGATAGGAGAACCCCAAAGAATGAAATCTTCTATGAGACAGATGAAACCGAAAAGAGTAGGGAGTAGTGTGACAGGAGATAGCAAAGTCCTTCCTTTGCCGAGGGAGGCAACCATGCGGCAACATGGTAGTAATCAGTTATCGCTTTGGGATTAAGCAGTACAAGCGGCGGAGAAGGAAAACTTCGATAGATAAACCTAAAGTGTAATTCTCCAAAAGACGTGGGTTCGATCCCCTCCCCGGCCAATGCGCCGGGTAGCTTAGGCGGAAAGAGCGTTTGGAGAATTATGGTCCCATAAGGCACCTCCTCGTGGTGGGACTGGACGGAACGATATCTGCAATATCGTAGCCGAGAACTAACGCCTAGACAAGCAAGAGGGAAAACGCAGAAGTACCTCGTAGAGTTCCGCCTGAAGTCCCAGGCCGCCCAATGGGTGATACAACAGTAACGATGCACGCGCGGAAATTCCGGCCATAGTCAGCGAGCCGTAGAACAGAACGAACTTGTCGCCTTACTAGAGTATCTCTAGTAAGTTACCTTGGCGGTGGATTGTTAAAACCGTTCCAGCAAAGCAGATGTACTGCTGGTGGTTGTAGGTGACTGAATGGAACCTAATGGAATGGTTTCACGCCATAAAGGTGACGCTTCTCTTCCAGCGATATCAGTAGAGCGGCACTGAGCGACCGAAATATCGCTCTTTATATGGCCATGGGGACAGTCAGCAGAGTCGCTACCCTGTCACGGTAGAAATAGCGGGGGCAGCACCCGTCTTGGTCGCCACCAGAGTTTCTTACGCTCTTGCCAAAAGTTAAGATAAACCTGTGAATCAGGTCGTGGGAGGCCCGAACATCCGTTAGTTGGGAGGGTGAATTGTGGGTGCAATATATAACCCTCTGGGATTCATACATATAGTGAAGGATGATGCTTACCGGAAGCTGAAAGGGCGGCGCCACCGGATACCCTCCTGTTCCCACTAAGCGGATGCCGCAGGAGTTAAGCAAACGGCATATCGAAAAGGAATAATCCGTTTGCAAAATAATAATTTTTATCTTATAATGTATATGTAAGATAAAGAAAGGGGAAGTGACCAATGGAAGAAGAGCGCGAGTGCCCTCATTGCCATGAAGTTTGGATCTTCGATGAAGAAGATGTAGTCATCATGGAACCTTGGCCACACTATGAGTGTCCTGATTGTGGGTGTTGGATTCCTGCCTTTTGAATAATATGCCGGCATGGCGGAATGGGAGACGCGGCAGATTTAGGATCTGTTGTCGAGAGGCGTGCAGGTTCAAGTCCTGTTGCCGGTACCAAGGCACATTCAGCAAACCTACTTTTGGATAGTCAAATGGTAAAGACATATGCCTTCAAGCATAAAATGGCGGTTCAAATCCGCTTCCGAATAATAAGTGTCTAGTAAATAAAAAGGAGAGTTGACTATGAAGACCTACACGAATTTCAGCGATGTCGCCAAAGCGCTTGGCTACAAGGTGAAGAAGGTGGCCAAGAAAGAGAAGCCCATGACCTGCCCCAACTGCGATCATGATCTCCGGAATGTCGAGGGAACCAATGTCTGGTTCTGCGACTGGGCCAAGTTGGAGGTCAAGAAGCTCAAGGACGAAACCGAAGTCCAGGTGTTCACTCCTTGCGGCAACCGCGTTATCGCAGCGTAACGACAAGATAGTCGCCTCTCCTGAGCATGAGTTAAAACTGCTCACTATATCGCCCCTTCGACAAGTGGCCTAAGTCACTGGCCTTTCACGCCAGAGTCGGTGGGTTCGAATCCCCCAGGGGTGACCAAGCACCTATGGTGCATTGTGGCTCGTAGACATGGATTTTTCTGCTAAACTACCACCGACTAACGTAATTCGACCCTTTGGGAGTTGTAGTAGGTATGTGGCTAGTGGCTAACGAGCATAAACAAAAGGCAAAGTAAGCAGACGAGGCGCGTGGCTAAGCTCGTTAAACCGCCACACATTGGCCCGTTCCTCTAATTGGACTAGGAGTCCGGCCTCTCACGCCGGTAATGTCGGATCGTTCCCGGCACGGGTCACCATTCGATTACTATTTCTGGTAGGGAATCGAGAAACTATCTGCCCCAAGTGCATAGCGCAGAGACTTCGACAGGTGCTGGGCATCACATTAAACTGCCCACTCCTCATATTGCGGTGGTGGAGCAAAGGTAGCTCACTAGCCCCATAAGCTAGAGACGATGTTCGAATCATCCGACCGCAACCATGCCTAAAGGCGCACACAGCAAGATTTATAATGGATAAAATTTTGACTGTTAATCAAAACGAAGCGGTTCGATTCCGTGAAATTCGCGCCTTGAAAAACTTATTTGAAAGGCAGGAATTTCAAATGAAGTATTACTCTGAAACCTTGAATAAGGTATTCGACTCAGAGGAAGCGTGCTAGGAAGCAGAGAGTTAGCACGAACAAAAACTGGCCGCACAACAGGCCAGAAAAGAGGCCCTAGCAAGTGAGCGTTCCGCTCGCGCAAAAGAGGTAGAAACCGCTTATCGCGCCGCCGCAGATGCAAGACGTGCGTATAATGAAGTCCTCGGAAGATTTCTCAAGGACTATGGTTCCTATCATGCTACGTTTAAGGACGTTGATCCTTTCTTTGACGTATTCGACCTCTTCTGAAAGGGCGGCTCGCGAGAGCGAGCCACTTATGTCGCTCTAAGCCTAATTGGTAAGGCACCCGCCTGCTAAGTGGGGAGTAATCGTGAAAGCGGTGTCTGAGTTCGAGTCTCAGGAGCGACGCCATATAGACCCTCTCAGCAATCTTTTACAATTCTTTATTTGGCTTGAAGAAGATATAGGGGTCTAGTTATGAGGCAGTAAGCCTAATGGTAAGGCACTTGATTGGAAATCAAGGAGTAATCGTGCAAGCGGTGTGGTGGTTCAAGTCCACTCTGCCTCGCCACATGGTGGAGAATCTTACCCGGCGGTAAGCCTAGTCTTGAAAACTAGTGGAGTCAGGGATGGCTTGGGGATCGACACCTCTCTCCATCGCCATATTAACCATGCCCCGTTAGTCTAATCGGATAAAACAAAGGACTTCTAATCCTTAGTTCTGCGTTCAAGTCGCAGGCGGGGTGCCAACTATTAAATATGCCGCGGTAGTCTAACGGATAGAACATATCGCTACGGACGATAGGGTGTGGGTTCAACTCCTGCTCGCGGTGCCACTAATGGGCCCGTATTTAGGTTCGACGGGGCTTTGAAGAGCTAAAATTCACGGGTAAAGCAACACCGCCTTAAGGGTGCAAAACCAATAACTGACAACGATTACGAATACAAGATGGCGGCTTGAGCCGCTTGACGCATAAGCGTCGAAAACTCCTTTCGGCAAGTTTCTTTGTTTTAGCCTCATAAAACAAAGTGGTGGAGGACGAGAAACCAATACGGAGCAAGTAGCTTGTCTGTGCTTTTACCGCTTTATGGATAAATACAGACTATCGTGTAAGTAAGTTTTAGCATGATAGAAGTTTCGGACGCGGGGGCAGCACCCGCCGGGTCCACCAAGGTATATCGCCACCTAAACAAGAGCGAAAGTTATCAAGTAAGACGGATGCAGCAACTCTTAAATAGATATTGCATTAGGAGCCGTGTGTCGCGGGTTCGAGTCCCGCCAGTTGCCTCATATGAGGAACTGTAGCTCAGAAGGTAGAGCAACGATTATCGAAAAGCCGTCTTGAATTATATAGCTGGTCAGTGCGGCGTTGCAGAAAGCTATTAAAACACGGGGCTGTCGCATTTATCTCCGGGTGTAGCTCAGTTTGGCTAGAGCGCCTGATTTGGGATCAGGAGGCCGTGAGTTCAAGTCTCGCCACTCGGACCAGAGTCGAGTTTGTAGGTAGCGCCGCGACTTTAACCCTAAACCTTCGCGGGCGAAAGCCCGCTATCCAGGCATAGTTTAATGGTAGAACGTCTGCTTGCCATGCAGAGGATGCGGGTTCGATTCCCGCTGCTTGGTCCAAAGACTACTGTTAGTGCTTCATACGTCTTGCCTGCTGGCGAATAAAAACTGAATAGAAGCACGGTCACCTCCCTTTCTTTAATAATATAAGACCCTTTATCAGCAAAACATTTATTATAAAAGGCTTGGTATAGTTTGTTTTAAGAACTATGGTCCCTAAGAAGGACGTTCACGCGGTATAATACGGCAAACGGTCTGCGTGGGCATTAAGGATACCGTTAAAGCGGCAAGGGTCTTGCGGGCGCCGGTCCGATCGTTTAGTCAGATTGCCGATCGGACCGACCGCCGCAATTATAGGTGAGATACACATCGAGTTACCTTCGAGGATTGGAGCAACGAAGTAAAATAAAGTCCCCAAGATGTTTTTAGGTATCAGTAGACAACCTACATAGAGCAGAAGGGTTTGAAGGTCGTGCCATAAAGTATCATTAGTGGAGACGAGAAGGACCAGATATGGAAATCTGCGGAAGTATCAAAAAACCTTCATTATACTCGCTTAGCGCAGATAATTTATACAGAGGTAAAAATGGATAATATTAAAGAAACCGTCTGCAATGATGCTTACCTATTAACCTGTTATTGTCCAACGTGTTACAAGAAACTTCCTCGTTCTTTTGGAGAAGAAATCTTTTATTGTAGAAAATGTGGTCAAAAGCTTCATACTAGTCCTTTTTCTGATGAAGAAATTGAAAAAGCTCTTTTTGAAAGAGAAATGGATTATTACGAAGATTAAAATATACCCGCTTATCTCAGCTGGTTAGAGAGCCTGCCTTACAAGCAGGAGGTCACTGGTTCGAGTCCAGTAGCGGGTACCATCTGAAGCAAACTAGCAATTAAGCGAATGTGCGGTTGACTGACCAGAAAGTCACAGTTGAAGAGAGCAGCTTCACTAAATATAAGTCGCGTACGGACTTATCTGCTCGAAGTTAAGGTCTTGGTGTAATTGGGTAGCACAGTAGTCTCCAAAACTATTAGTCTAGGTTCGAGTCCTAGAGATCTTGCCATTTAGGGAATTAGTATAAAAGTAGTGCACGTGGCTCTGAACCACGAAGAAGAGGGGCGGTACCTCTATTCCCTGCCATATAGGAGAATGGTGTAGCGGCTCTGCACGCTTGGCTTTGACCCAAGAGGTTTCCGCTCGACCCGGAATTCTCCTGCCATCATGAGCCGGTGTAGGGTAATGGTAGTTCGCTGGGCTCTAACCCCAGAGGTGCTGGTCCGATTCCAAGCCGCCGGTGCCACGCAGAAGGGCTGGAAATCTTTCTGCTATTGTTTAATATCCGTAGAAGGTAGGTCTAGAACACCATCCTCTAAAGAGTGGGTCACTAGCGCGCTTTGGCCCTTTGAGCTAAAAGCTACACTACGGCAGTTTAAGGTCAACTGTATAAAACCTAGCGGGCTGAAGGGGCAACCGCTATAAAATGTCCCTTCACCGCATGGTGTAGGTAGCGCAACTGGCAGAGCATCGGATTGTGGTTCCGAGTGTTGTGGGTTCAAATCCCATCCTTCACCCCACCTGCGGGCGTGGTGGAACGGTAGACACCGGGGACTTGCTGAATACCAAGTGGTTTAAGTAAGGGCAGTACTTACATTCAGCACCAAAAATCCCCTGGGCCTAGCCCGTGCGGGTTCGAATCCCGCCGCCCGCACCAGACAGTAGGGTAGCTCCCTACAGGGCTTTATAGTTCCTAACCCTGGGTTCAGATACTCTACGGGGCCTGAGCTACGAAGAACTATAATCTTTAACTTATCATAGGGCAGAATCTGAAAATAGATTCTGCCCTTTTTTCATATCTATTAGGGTGTAAGAACACCACATCAAGAAAGGAGCAATTAACATGGCATATACGATCGTAGATAAGAACCCTCTGGTTCGCCAATTTGTTGTTGATTCTTCTGCTGACCTTTCTACCATTAAGATCGGTAGTTCTCTTCCTGGTTCTACCGCTTTTGCTATGGCAGAGAAGATGACCTTTATGCTCAAGCATGACCTCAGCACCTGGATTGACATCACTCCTAGCGCAGCATCTGCATCTGCATCCGTTTCTGCAAGTGCCGGTACCTAAAAAGTAGCGCAAAGAAGACATTGAAATAGTGGTTTACGATGGTGGAGACGAGGACAATCCCTCCACCATCATAGACCGAGAAATAATATACGATGGTGGTGGCGAAGATGGCGAGAGTAATAAAAGCTACAATACAATTCCATCGAGGACTTGCCGCTACCTGGGCAAGCAATAATCCTACTTTAGCTTATGGAGAGCCTGGATTTGAAAAGGATACTGGTAAGTTAAAGATAGGTGATGGAGTTTCAGACTGGAACTCATTAGGATACTTCAACGATGATTACGCGAAAGTTCGTCGAGATAACGAATTTAACTATCCTAATGATTTTGTCCCTGAGTTATATGAAATCTGCTTTGTAGATACCGTCGATACAGGTTTACGAGCAAAACTTGGTGATGGAGTAACTCAATGGGTCTATCTACCATACATAGATTAGTATGTGTATGATGAAATAAAGTCGATTGTTATAGCAGGATATTACAAAGACGGTGTCTTCTATACTGATAGTGAATATACCATAGAATGTCCTGCTATTGTAAATACAATTTATATAGATATCCCTTATAGTGAAGTTTATATCTTCAATGGGATGCGTTATGTACCCATCTAGTCAGATACTAGACCGGCTACCGCTGAAACAGCTGGTATTATGAAACTTTATAATACCACTGGGTAGAATACTGATGGTACAATGACGCAAAAAGCAATCACAAATGGTTTAGATGCAATCTCAACTGATTTGAGTATTGTAACTACTGATTTAAATACTAAGATTAGTGCTACTGTTGACGCAGGAGACAGAGAGCTACTAATTCTTTCTACTGATTAAGGAGGAGAGTGTTTATGTCTATTACACCTAGCTATTCACACTCAAATGAATCTCTAGCCAAGATTAAAGTTGGCAATTCTGTCTACTACCTCAAAGACGCAGATCTGCGTTCAGTAGTCGAAGCTTTTGGTACTGCTACCTCCAAGAATAGCACTGATACTGTAACCTCTACTGGTGGAGCACTACCTACTGAAAGTGCCATTTATGCTTTTGTTATTAGTGAAATGGGAGAGCTTGCTTCTGCAATCACTCTTCTTTCTGAATCTGATCATACCGCAGTTACTGAACCTGAAAAAGGTGATTTTGTTATTGAATCAGATGGCAAAGAATGGTTATATGATGGCACTCAATGGCGTGAAGTTGGCGATGAATCTGCTTATGTACCTAAGACTACTACTATCGCAGGATTAACCCTAGAAAGTAATATTACTAGCGTTGCTTTAAGTTCAGCTATGAGTCTTGGTGCATTAGCTTCAAAAGCAAGTGCAACTACTACTTTAAATGACTATGCAAAAGGAATCAATGGAGCTTCTTATACTCCAAGTGGAACTGTAAGTGTAACACTTAGTTAGACGGCTACTGCTGCTTCTCTTACTAGCAGCGACTATACTCCTAGTGGTACAGTTACTGTAACTCCAAAAACTGCTACTTTCTATTAGGTAGCAAGTATTGGTACATTACCTTCTGTAAGTGAAACTACCGCTTCCTTTGCTACGGCTGGTGTTACCGCTACAATAGATGGAACAGATAGCGAAATGCTTGTTCTTTCTAGTGCCTCTACATCTAATGCTCTTACTGGCACTGGATTTAACGCTGGTACTCTACCTTCATTGAGTGCAAGTGCTACAACTATTGTAACTGGTATTTCTTCTGCTAGTTTCACTGGAACTAAAGCAACCGGAGCTTTAATTACTGGTGTAACTTATTCTAAAGCAACCCTAAGTTCTGCTACCTTTAGTGGTACTTCTGCAACTATTACCCCAACTCTTTCTACTGGTAGTAAGACTGTTACCGTTTCTTAATACGGTGTTAATGAGAAAAAGGAGATCACATGAAACTGCAAATCTTGGTGCCGCAGTATAATGAAACAGATGAAATTGTTAAACCTTTGCTTGATTCTCTTTTAGTTTAGCAAAATGTTGATTTCAATGAGTTTGGAGTAATTATAGTTAATGATGGCTCAGAAGTAATCTTATCTAATGAGCTTTTAAGCTCTTACCCTTTTAAAGTAGAGTATTATTTTGCTCCACATAGAGGCGTGTCTGCAACACGAAATACCTGCTTGGATTACGCAAATGCTGATTATGTCATGTTTTGTGATGCAGATGATATGTTCTTTAACGCTTGTGGACTATATATGATATTCCGAGAAATTGAAATTGGTTTTGATACCCTTTCTTCAAAGTTTATTGAAGAAACTATTATGCCAAATGGGAAACATATATATATCAATAGAGAGAATGATTGCACGTTTGTACACGGTAAGGTTCATCGTAGACAATATCTAATTGATAATGATATACGATGGAATCCTAATCTAACTATTCATGAAGATAGTTTTTTTAATGTTCAATGTTAGTCGTTCACAGAGGAGCCAAAATACCTACATGACGCCTTCTATCTCTGGCGATGGAGAAAAGATTCCGTTTGTAGGTCCGATCCATAGTATATTTTGAAAACTCTAAGAAATTTAGTCGACAGTTTAGATGCACTTGTCGAGAAATTTGAAAAATCGAGTAAACATGATAAAGCCATTTACTACACTGTCTATCTTCTCTTTGATATCTTTTACACTTTAAATAAACCAGAGTGGAGACAACAAGAGAACATAGAGTTTATAACATAGACCGAGTTAAGAGTAGCATAGTTCTTTGATAAGTATCGTAATAACTGGTTTGAGTGCGATATGAAGACAGCGCTTGAGATTAGTTAGGGATTGCGAAATAAGAAGATTAGCGAAGGCATGCTACTAGAAGAAATCTCCATTCAAGAATGGTTAGGGAATCTTGATGGATTATTGAAGAAAGTTTCTTGAATAATGGGCGAGCTAGTTGAATAGCTCGCCCATTTTTTGTGTTTGCGGGCGCCAGCTTATGCGATCGTAGAGCTAGATAAACCGATCGTAGCGGCCGCCGCATGTCCACTTCTTTGCTATTGTTAAAAAAATATAATATAATAATAGTACAAGAATAAAAGGATGTGAATTTATGTTCGACGCATTGGGCGATCGTATGAAGAATAACTACGAGAATCGTTACCGCTTCTACCTCACCCGCCGCACACCAGTTATTATCAGGATAGACGGTAACGCTTTCCACACTTTCACAAAGGGACTGGAGAGACCTTTCGATGCGGACTTTATGTGGGCCATGCAACAGACCTGCCTAAATCTCTGCAAAAATATCCAGGGCTGCGTCGGTGGATACGTTCAGAGTGATGAAATTTCTTTGCTCTTGATCGACTACCAGAATCTCGACTCTGATGCATGGTTTGACTACAATCTTCAAAAGATCACTTCTATTGCAGCGGCAAGAGCCACGATGATTTTCAATGCCGCCGTTGATGAAGGCATTCTTTCTCGTGTTTTCGGTGATTATGCAAAGCTTTGGGAGAGCAAACGTCATAAGGCGATGTTCGATGCTCGTGCTTTCAATGTTCCCAAAGAAGAAGTGTGCAATTATTTCATCTGGCGACAGAAAGACGCTACTCGCAATAGCATTCAGTCTGTTGGTCAAGCCTACTTCTCTCATAAAGAACTTGAAGGCAAATCTCAGTCTGATATCCAGGAAATGCTCTTCCAGAAACAGGGTATTAACTGGAATGCTTACTCAATCCCTGTAAAGCGTGGCTCTTTTGTGCGGCGTTATGAGAGCACTATTGAAAGAGAAGATGGATCTGTGGTCGTGAGTTATCCTTGGTATATTGATACCGAAATGCCTATTCTTACCGAGGATAGAAATTACATTAACGATCTCGTTTATATAGGAGAGTAAAATATGACTACATTATTCAACTTTGAGGAAATGGAGTTTCCTGACTACTCGCATCTCAAAGAGTGGTATAAGCAGGGCAAACAAGGACGACTGCCAATTTTTGAGCTGGGTGTCTTGGGAAATGGCTTTCTCTCTTGTTTCACCAACAACTCTCCTGAAATTATTTTTGTTCCCTCTCTTGTAGGGAATGGCACCATAAGATCTAAGATCTTTAAGTTCAATATTGAAAAGGAATCTGAGGAAGATTACCTCATCTTTACTCAGCGCATCATTGATTATTGTAACATGGTTTTTAGGGTTGAAATGAATTGCTCAGGAGAGCATTATTGGGAGGAATACCTGTATGAAAGATAATTCAACTAAGCGCAGCGGTGGCGGAATTGGATTTGGAAGTCTGCTGACTATCGCGTTTATCATTCTTAAACTATGCCATGTTATTAACTGGTCATGGTTTTGGGTTCTGTCGCCGATGATTTTTTCTATTGCTCTCGTTCTCATTATCCTCGGAGTATGGTTAATCATCATTGGTATGGAGAAGTAACTATGGATGATTTAACTATCGGAGTAATTCTTGCTATTAAGCAAGGGTATGGCGGTGAAACATCGGCCAAAGAGAGAGTTAAACACTTTCTTTCTGATTATACTCTTACCCCATATAAATACTATGATGATGCATCTTTGGTACGCATTTTACGGATCTGCTTTGCTGATTATGTAGATCATGCTAAATCTCCTCGTTGGGTTATAACTCAATATTTCAATCATAGGGATGAAGATGGAGATATTGCTGCTATTCTCACTGTTCTTGGCCTCAGTCAAGTGAGACAGAATCTTGATGGAGTTTGGATGTATGTAAATGGATTTTATGACTTTGAGTTTAAGGATCTTAAACTCACGGTGACTGGAAAGGGTGAATGGAAATGATCTACGAAGAAAAATATCCAAACGCGAAGCCAAAAGATCGTCTTTATGATGATGTACTTCTCGTTGGTACTCCTGGCCCCTGTGCTGTATGTGGTAGAAAAACCCGTTTTATTGATATTTGCTGGGAAGCTCATATTTGCTCCGATGAATGTGAGAAAGAACTCTGTGACGAGTTTATGCAAGCTTTAAACGACTATTACGAAGTATCAGACGAGTATATCGAAGAACTATCAAGGCATGAAGTTCCTTCTTGCAACTTCTAAAAAATTATGATATTATATATTCATAAGATGAAGAAAGGAAGTTGCTTCAATGCTGTTTCGTTACACCGTTGAGTTCTATGTTGAAGACGGGGCCGCAGATCTCTATCCCAATGCCTCCCCTACCGGGTTGGTAAAGGAACATGGTGTCATTGCAGGCGCAACATGGGGAGACGCGGCGAATCGTCTCGCTGAATATTACGGAGAAGGCAATCTCCTGGAGGTCTCTTTCTATGAGTTGGAGAATCCTCTCTGTGATGATGAAATAAAGGATATGATGGTGCAGAAATAACTGCACCAAATGCTGGAGTCGCATAGAGGTCGAGTGCACCGGCTTTGTAACCCGGAGGCGCAAGCCCACGTGAGTTCGAATCTCACCTCCAGCTCCATGGTCCATATGGCCACACGCCACGCACGCGGGATGAACAAAGATGCGGTGGTTTTTCGTAGAGAGGAACGGACCCGACGCCGATAGGGTTAGAAGCGTGGGCTAGGAGCCAGATCGCTTTCGGCATATGCTGTCGTAGCTCAGTCCAGCAGAGCACTTCCTTGGTAAGGAAGGGGTCGTGAGAGCGAAGCTCACCGATAGCTCCAGCTGTCATTAGACAGTTCTTTGTATGATGTATGCAATGCAAGCCGCTGCCGCCTCCAGAAACAAGTGGGGCGCAGCATATCCGGTAGTAGCACAATGGCTAGTGTATCGGCCTTCCAAGCCGAGGATGCGGGTTCGATCCCCGTCTACCGGTCCATACTTCAAACAAGAGGTATAGAAATGAAAAGAAATGTAGACGATGTTGTAAGCAATATCGTAGACCAGGTTAGATGGTGGTACGATATCGGAAAGATTAAGTCTATCAACACTGATGCGATAGAAGATGCGATTGATTCGCTTTATCCGGAAGGACTTACTAACGAAGAAAGTGACAACCTTATTTTCCGAGTAAAAATGGCCATTTAACAAGAGAAAAGGAGAATAACAATGAACTATCCGCTGGATAAGTACAAGTTTGTTACCTATGGTAACAAGGTTATCGCTATCAGCTCCTATGGCGGTAAGCGAGTTCGTGGCGTTGCCATCTGCTCCAAGGACGACAGCTTCTCCTTGGATAAAGGCAAGGAACTTGCGGCCGCCCGTTGCGCGCTAAAGGTAGCTGAGAAGCGCGTAAAGCGCGCCTATAATAAAGTTACCGAGGCCGAGGCTGCATATGACAAGGCCGGAGAGCACTATGACTCTATGTGTAACTACCATGCTGATGCTATGGAAACCATGTATGATGCCGCAGACCATCTTGAAAGTCTGCTTGAATCTCTGTAATAAGTAAAGACAAAGACGCACACAGCAAATATTACATAAAATTCAGCCTTAACATTTATTTTATACATAAATAACAGACAGAAGTTTATAAACAAGCGTCTTGTCTTATATTGGGGTGTAGCGTAGCGGCTAGCGCGTGTGACTCTAAATCACAATGTCTGGGTTCGATTCCCAGCGCCCCTGCCATTTTTTTCCTCTTGCCTAAGAGGAACCATTAAAAGAAAAGGAGTACCAACTATGGCACGAAATGTTTTGCTCGAATCCATGAAGCGTGATGCCAATATCAAGCATACTGAAAATGGTGCTATCGCTCTGCGTAGCACTATGGATGGCATCATGGATATGTTTGCTCTCGGTGGCGCATACCGTTCTCGTAGCGACGCCGACGTTGTCCTTCTCTTTGAGAAGGCTTTCAAGGAAGATCCTACCTATGCTCTCAAGTGCCTGTTCTACCTGCGGGATTGCCGTGGTGGCCAGGGAGAGAGACGCTTTTTCCGTGTTGTCTTGCGGCACATGGCTTATAAGCACACCGAAGAGATTCGGCGTAATATGATCCATATCCCTCTGTTCGGTCGTTGGGATGATCTCTACGTTTTCGTAGGTACCCCTCTGGAGAGAGATGCTCTCAACATTATGAAGCACCAGCTGGCGCTTGATGTTGAATGTAAGGCTCCTTCCCTGCTCGCAAAGTGGCTGAAAAGTGAAAACACCAGCTCTGCGGAATCCTGCCGACTGGGTGCAATTACTCGTGACCATTTTGGTATGTCCGCTCGCCAGTATCGGAAGACCCTTTCCATTCTGCGGGAGCGTATCCGCGTCCTGGAGCGTCTCATGAGCCAGGGTCGTTGGGATGAAATCGAGTTCGATAAGATTCCCTCCAAGGCCGGCATGATTTACCGCAACGCTTTTGCCCGTCATGATCTCACTCGTGAGCGCTATGAGAAGTTCGCCAAGGACGAAAACACCAAGGTGAACGCTGGTACTCTCAATCCTTGTGACGTTGTTCATAAGGCTCGTGAAGAGTACCGCAAGAGTCTCGAAGATACTACTCGCCTTATGGTGAATAAGTATTGGGACAACCTCACCGACTACTTCCACAATGCTATCTTTGATGGTGTTGCTGTTGTAGATACCTCCGGTAGCATGACCGGCTGGGGTACTACCAGCATTGCTCCTATCGACGTAGCTATTTCCCTGGGTATGTACTGCGCCGAGAAGTGCAATCCCAAGAGTCCCTGGTATGGTCACTACATCACCTTCTCCCGCAAGGCTCGTCTGGTGCCTATCGTGGGCGCAGACTTCGTCGATAAGGTACGCCGTATCGAGGCCGCAAACCTCTGCGAGAATACCAATATCGAGAGCGTCTTTGATCTACTTCTTGACAAGGCCATCGCAAATCACGTCAAGCCAGAAGATATGCCCCACAATGTTGTGGTAATTTCGGACATGCAGTTTGACTATAGTTACTACAATCATCGTAATGATGATGTAAACACTTTGATGGATAACATCATGAAAGATTGGACTAAGGCTGGATACAATCTACCTCATTTGATCTACTGGAATGTCGATGCACGCTCTGACACAATCCCTATGAAGGATAATGGCAAGGTCACTTTTATTTCCGGATACTCTCCTACGCTTTTTGAAAGCCTGCTTTCTGGAAAGACTGGGTGGGATCTAGTGAAAGAAAAGTTAGATAATATAAGATACTCACCTATTCACTAATTATAGTGAAATTTTTGGGCAAAAGAAGTAATGTTCTTTTGCCCAAAAATCATTTATAGTGAGGTGAAACAATGAATATTTTAGAAAACTTTTCACAGGATATCTAGGATCAAATAAATAACCTGCATTTTGAATAGGTATCTTCTAGAATGAAAGACCTTACAGGTTAGAAATTTAATCATTTAACTGTCTTAGGGTTAGCAGGAAAACAAAATAATAGAGCGATATGGTGGGTAATTTGTGATTGCCCAAATCATACAATTTTCTCGATAAGAGGAGATGCAATACCAAAAAAAGATAGTTGTGGGTGTTCTAAATCTCCTAAATTAGGTACTCGTAATCTTGACCTAATTGGAAAAACATTTGGAAGACTAACTGTACTATATCAGCTAGAAGAAAGAGCCAAAAATGGAAATCTTTTATGGCATTGTCAATGTGAGTGCGGGAATGAGATAGACATACAAACAAGCTCTTTAACAAGCGGCAATACTCAATCTTGTGGATGCTTAAAAAAAGATCACGCACATTTTACCACTCAAAGTAAAAATTTAGTTGGACAAACTTTTGGCCATTTAACGGTAATTGAAAAAACAGATAAACGCCAGTATGGTAAAATAGTATGGAAGTGTCGATGTGACTGTGGCAACGAAGTATTATTAAACACAACTCGATTAACTCAAGGTAACGATATTTCTTGCGGTTGTTAGAAAAAATCCTACGGAGTTCTAGAAATTGAATCTATATTAAAAGAAGCTTCTATCTCATATATACAAGAATTTTGTATATCAGAGCTTGGAAATAAGAGATTTGATTTTGCACTTTTAAATGATAACAACCAAGTGTATCGTTTTATTGAATTCGATGGAGAATAGCATTATCGTCATTCCGGAGGATGGAATACAGAAGAAAGTGTTCAAAAAACACAAGCTCGTGATAAAGAGAAAAATGAATACGCACTCTCACATAACATTCCTCTCGTCCGAATCCCTTATTGGGAACGTGATAACATAACACTAGATATGCTATTAGGTGACAAATATCTAATTACTAGGGGAGACTGATCAAGATCAATCTCCCCTCTTTTCTTTTATTAAAAAATATGATATAATTGAAGTATAAAGAATGGAGGTAATGTTGTGCCTAGGATTACGCATCATAGTAAAGAGCGAATTATCCAGCGAAATGAGACTGTAGAGACAGTCCAAGATGCTAAGCGTATCGCTAAGATTGCTTGGCGTAGCGGCAAAGAGAGAGGATATTTTACCAAGTATCCCAAGTTCTTTTCATATCTCGCTAATAAACAGAGTCAGTCAAATACCTGCTCTATTAGAATCTATCAGGGTCATATTTATATCTGGCGAGGGAAAAATAGGAGTTTGGTAACAAGCCATCCCATCCCGGATAGATACCTTGAAGAAATGGCAGAGATTGATCGGCAGCAAGAGGAAAAGGAGGTAGTAGTGGAATGTTAATAGCATGGTGGAGATTCAATCATCCTTGGAAATCTTCCCTTTCTGATGGCAAATATAAAATGACTCACATGGATTGGGACACTGTTTCATCTATTATCCCTTTAGATCCAGATAAATGGAGATATACCTCTACTTATTACTTTACTAGTAAACCTGGAGGAGATAGAGATTATCACCTTGTCTACAATCCTACTAAAAGCTGGAGTAGATATAAGGCGTATGATGCCCCTTCAACATTTCGACACTCAGAAGAGATGGTTATTATCCAGCTCTCTTTTTCTGACTATTGCAAGTTTCGAAAGTATCAGAAGAATAAGGAAAAGCTGGCAAAACAAGAGAAAGAAAGAGAAGACCTCAAGAAGGATAATGAAACCAAGATAATGATTCTCGAAAACGCGCAGAAAGATATTAACAAAATGCGCGAGCAAGCGGCGAAAGAAGTTGAAAAAAGTGCAGAGTACCTGCGGGCGGCAGCTACCTCGCCACATAAGCCTTGTTTAGTAGAGGTTAGCCAAGGACATTTGGAAGATGTATATGAGCTTTGTCGGCAGCGTCATGAAGCGGCTATACTTGATCGTACAATTCCGGATTATTTTACGCGCTGGCAAGTAGAGCAGGAAAGATTAAAAACAATGGCTTCGCAGAGTGAGATTGAGCGTTTATCAAACGCCTGTGTCTCTTTGTCACAATCTGCGAGCGGCAGTTATATGGAGGTTTTGGCCTCTCATTAACGCGCTTTATACCTCGGCTCCCGCGATCAACAAAGCAATTTGCAATAATATAAAAATTATGCTACTATATAGATAGAATAATCAAAGAAAGGAAGATAGACATGAACAAGTACATCTGCAAGGGCTCTATTGTAGAGCGCAAGAACGATCCCTCTAAGCGTGGCATCGTCATTGCTCTTGATCGGAAAGCAAAGTTGCTGATTGCTCAGCAGGGAGAAGCTTACTGGTCCGATAAGTTCAAGAATGTCAATGTCGTGTCTTATAAGGAGGTACAGTGACATGCCTGGAAGAAAAAGTAAGTATTCTACTCTGATGAACGGCCAGATCAAGACCGAACTCTTCGCAGTCCTCGCGGAGGCAACTGACTACGACAACCCCACCATCGACTGGATCAAAGCGCGGAGTATCTTCCTTTCTGGCATTACTCAGCAGAAGCTGAGTCGGAGTCTGAACGAGATGCTGGAAATGGGGATTCTTGGCAAGGGTAAGATGAAGAATGGCCGCATGGTCTACCGGCTCAAGACTGACTACTCTGATGAAGTTCCCAGCTACTTCCCCAAGTCTTACAAGGAGAATGAGGACGAGGACGAGGAAGATGAAACTGTGGATTGATGATGTGCGGCCGGCGCCTCCTGGCTACCTTCAGGTAGTAAAACTTGAAAATTGCAATGGCGGCGCCGTCCTTGATCCTGAATTTGATTGCCATAATCTTCAGCCTGGAGATCTTTATGTTGGAAGGCGCAACACTGGATGGAATCTCGGTATTGTGGGAGAAATTCATGACGGATATATTCAGGAACAAAATGTTCGGATTTATTCCTATGATATAGGAGAATGCCGCAAGGTTAATAAAATTATTGCTGGAGAGGTTTCTATGTAATATGAAATACTATGCAGTAAGCGAAGATGAACTTCGTGAACTAATCCATGACAGCATGAAACTTTGTGCTCTTGAAAGTGGCGGAGTAGATAATTGGGTTGGATATAGTGAAGCTATCCATGAGTTTGTTAAAAACAATGACGAACTCTATACCTATGCGGATTATGAAGTACAAACCTATGAAGTGATTTACGAATCTTAAAGGAGAATGTAACTATGCTAAATTTTCCTGATTTTTACAAGATTGTCATAGAAACCGATGAATACCATACACATGACGTGGAACCTTTTGCCACGTGGGAAGAAGCCATGGCTGCACGCATGAGATATGCGAATTGGTATAGCCCTAATGGTGACGTTTGGATTTATAAAATTTCTGGTAAATCTCTAAGAGACCTTGAGCATTGGCACATTAAGGCCGACGGTAGTATTGCCAGTCACTATGATTGGAGTAAATAAGAAAGAAGGTAATAGAATTGAGTGAACATGTCGGATACGTGGTGCAGATTAACGAATTGCACCCTCATAGCAATGCAGATCGCCTTCAGATAGCTACTATCTTTGGCGCGTCTGTTATTGTCGATCTTAATGTTAAGGTCGGCGACCTGGGAATCTATTTCCCTATTGATCTTCAACTAAGTGAAGAGTATTGTCGAGAGAACAACCTCGTCCGCAAGAAGAACGAAAATGGCGAAAATGTGGGTGGCTATCTCGATCCTGATAAGCGCAATATTCGCGCTATGAAACTCCGTGGTGAACAATCAGAAGGGCTTTTCATGCCCTTGGAGTCTCTCAAATATACCGGCGAGACCAAGTTCGAGGTAGGAAACAAGATCGAGATCGTGAACGGTCACGAGATCTGCTGCAAGTATATCCCTCGTGGAAATACTCATACCCCTGGTCCTCGTACCGGAAACCGCGCCCGCAAGCACTCTGTTCCTATCGCTCCGCTGTTTGCCGAACATGCTGATACCGAACAGCTCGTCTATCATCTTGACGACATCAAGGAAGATGACCTCATTGAGATCACCTTGAAGATGCACGGAACCTCCGGCCGCACTGGCTATCTACCTAAGTTCCAAGGGTACAAGCGCACTCTCTGGGACAAAATTCGTCGTCGTCCTGGCACCCCTATCTATGATTGGGGTTATGTAACCGGAACTCGTCGTGTTGTGCTCAATGATTTCGAGGATGGTGGCTTCTATGGAAGCAATGCTTTCCGCGAGCCTCATGCAAAGTTCTTTGAGGGCAAGCTCAACAAAGGTGAAACCGTCTACTTCGAGATCGTTGGTTTCACTACTGACGGCGCTCCTATTATGCCTTCTGTTGCAAATAGCAAGATCTCTGATAAGGCATTCTCCAAGCAGTACGGCAAGGAGACTGTATTCTCTTATGGATGCGACCCGAAGGGTACTCCTGCGATGATCAACGGAGCAGGTGAAACTGTTTGTGAGGCTTCTCCTCAGTCAGCCTGCTATGTCTACCGCATGACTATGACCAACGAGGATGGTGACGTTGTGGAGTACACTCCTGACTTCATGCGTTATCGTTGCGAACAGATGGGTGCTAAGTGTGTTCCTCTTCTCTGGAGAGGGATTGTCCCTAAAGATGAAAAAGATCGTTCTGATGGTCTTTGGTATCAGAGAGGACAACCTAATCAGTGGCTAAATCTTCGTTCTCCTGGAGAGTGGATTAAGGAGAAAGCGGAAGAGTATTACGATGGACCTGACCCTATCGGCAAGACCCATGTGCGTGAGGGAGTTGTGGTTCGTATCGTTAATAGACCTAAATTCTGCGCATATAAACACAAGAACTTTAGCTTCAAGTGTCTATCTGGGATTGCGGCGGATCTAGCTGCTAGCGATAATGAAGTTAGCAATTATGACGCCGATCGTCTTGCTGAAATCTAATTTGGGCAAAAATTACTCATTTGCCTTCAACAACTTTTAAATATATCGAAGGCAAATGAGTAAAACGAAAGGATGATTTTCTAATGCCCAAAAAGTTAGATTTAACAGGATAGCGCTATGGTGCTCTTATAGTAATAAATGAAGCTGAACCTCATTATACTCCAGCGGGACGTAAAAAGACTATGTGGAATTGCTAGTGCGATTGTGGCAATATGACCATTGTAGAAACTTCCAATTTACGAAATGGTCATACAACTAGTTGTGGATGCAAATGTGGCCGTACAGATAAAACAGGATAGCGGTTTGGTCGCTTAGTTGCAATACAAAGACTCCCTGGAGGCAAGTATCTTTGTCAATGCGATTGTGGTAATACTGTAGAAGTGGAAACTGGAAATCTTACTACTGGTAATACCCAATCTTGCGGATGCTTACAAAAAGAAAGAACTAGCGAGGCTAGTTTCAAAAGTCTGGTAGGTCAACGCTTTGGTAAATTGATGGTTATAGAACGAGTAGAAAATAATCGTTTTAACCATGTTTGCTATAAATGTTAGTGCGATTGCGGAGGAATAGCTATTGTAGATTCCGCAAATCTCAAAAATGGAAATACAACCAGTTGTGGCTGCATAAAGTCAAAAGGTGAAATGCGTATTCAGTAGTGGTTACAAGAGCATCAAATCTCCTATATTCCACAATATAGCCATGATTAGATTATTCTCTCTAGTGGTAGACGGCCCTTTTTTGATTTTGCTATTTTTACGCATACAAATAAGCTCTATTGCTTCTTAGAATATGATGGAAAATAGCATTTTGAATATAGTGGATATGGATGGGATAACCAAGAAAACTTCATAAAAACGCAAGATAGAGATAAACAAAAGGAAGAATGGTGTAAGAAGTTGAATATACCGTTATATAGAATTGCATATAATCAATCTATCGAGCCAGTTCTTGAAGGAATCGCTAAAGACCTGGCTGCAGAGCCAGACATGGAGGAGGCACAAGATGCAACATAAAGAAGTACCTAACGACTATATAAGTCGATATGAACTTGTCAAACACTTGACAGGAGTAGAGGATGGTTGGCGTCACCCATTCCAATACGGCGAGCTACAAGAAGAAATCATCAAGTTCCCAGGCTCGGGTATCGCTCCCATCGTCTACTGTAACCGATGCAAGCATTACGAAGGTGTCCATAACGTACAGGGTCATGCTCCTTGTATGTTTTGGAACTTGGGTAGTGTAATGTGGAATGATTTCTGTTCTAGGGGAGAAAAATGTGAGCAATAAATACGCACTTACCGCAGATGCATATTGGTCAACTAATACCGACGAACAGTTCGGTTTCTGGCAACAGTATAACTACAACCATGGTTATGGAAGCACTTCAATAATCTTCCGCTGCTCTATCTGCGGCTTTCACCCCTGCGATCATAACCTTGGCGAATATAGATTCTGCCCTAGGTGTGGCACTCCTATGATTGCGCCACCTAGGCCAGTAATCGAGATAGATGCGTCGAAAAAGGAGATAGAAATAGAAATATGAACAAAATCAAGTAGTATAAAAAAAAGCCTGTGACTGTCGAAGCAGTATAGCTTGACAACCTCAACGCTTCCGACATAACCCATTGGATTGGAAAGGATAAGGCAAAGCTGAATCTGGAATCAGAAACCGCGTACCAGGTAGGAAAAGCTCCTCCGGTATTCAGTGTGACGATCAAGACCCTCGAAGGAGATATGAAGGCCATGCCCGGAGATTATGTTATTAAGGGTGTGAATGGAGAGTTCTATCCTTGTAAGCCGGATATTTTCGCAAAAACATACGAAGAGGCCGACAATAACTGAAGAAGCTGTTGTAAAATGAATAAATATATCAACGTTAAAGTAGCTAAAGAGTATCTTCGTCATGATTCCTTCAGTAATCCTTATTTTCGTTCCTAGGCGTGTCAGCAAGCAATAGATGTACTTGATACGGTTCCTGCTGCTGATGTAGTAGAAGTAATTCATGCCCACTGGATAGATGAAAATCCCGAAGATCTCCTTGATGTAAGGATGCGATGCAGCAATTGTCGTACAATTCATGCTCCTTATGCTCATTGGCATTATTGTCCTAGCTGTGGAGCAACAATGGATGAAATACTAGAAGAGAGAAATAACATATGAGATCTGACTTACCTAAACGTCTTCATGTCATTACCAAAGTTTCAGATGGTCTTGCAGTTCTCTTCCATCAAGAAGATAATTCTACCCTAGCACTCTTAAAAGAGTGTAGTGAAGCAATAGAAGAGTTGACTAACATCTTCCCCAAGAAATGTCGTTTCTGTGTAGGATGCGAACTTGAGGAAGATCCAAACAACGGATGCCCTGAATTTATCCTCTCTCCATCAAGAGCAAAGAGAGTTGTGGAAGATATATCATGAACACTAAAACAACAGAAATTTGTCCAAAATGTGGAGCTATCGCTTCATATGACCCGTATTTTCATGCCTTTATTTGCTCGAAATCTAATTGTGACTATTTTAGAAGGGTAAAACCTACTAACGCAGACCGCATCCGAGCTATGACAGATAAAGAAGTTGCTCACTTTCTCTCAGAGCTTGCAGATTGTTGTATCTGTAAAGCAGAATATGGAGAAGGTTGCTCACAAGGAAAGAAATGTGAAGACTTCTGGCTCAGCTGGGTGAAACAAGAGGCAGAAATATGAGAATAAGATATACATTAGATGTCGATGAAATTCAAGATATTATCGCTCATTATTTTAAGATTGCTCGGAAAGATGTCAGTCTAAAAGTAACTGAAACTTATGCTGGCTATGGAATGAACGAGCATAAAAATCATACTATCGAATGTTTCATTGAGACTGTTAAACCAAAAGATTAGTTCTTTTTAATGGAAAAATAATAATTGCGGGAACCGAGGTCGTCGGGCGACTTACCTTGACTACTCGCGCGATGACCTGCCCGCCGCACGAAAGGAGTTACAATGTTTCTGTTCATTCTCAGCATTATCTTGCTGATTGTTGCTATTGTTGCAGTCTCCTATGGCTTCGCTCAGAAGGAGAACGTTCCCAAGATAGGAGGCTTGGCCCTCATTCTCGTTGCTATCGCGATCTTCATCTTTAGCTGCGTAGGGATCGTACCGACCGGCTACACTGGCATCTTAACGACATTTGGTGCAGTTCAAGATCGTACAGTAAGCGCGGGTATCAACTTTATCGCTCCTTGGCAGAATGTGGTCACGATGGATAATCGTACTCAGAAAGTCAATGTTACTACGCAGGCTTTCTCTAGCGATATTCAGCAAGTTGATATTACCCTCTCTGTCAACTATTCTATCGGCCAAGAGACAGCTAGAGAACTTTACAAGACAGTTGGTAAGAACTATTACGACAATGTAATGTTCCCTCGCATCCAGGAAAATGTAAAAGCAGTCTTCTCGCAGTATACTGCCGAGGCTCTTATCTCTAACCGCGAGATTCTATCTTCCGCAGTAGTAGACCTCATGCGAAATGATATGGAGACATATTCTATCAACATTGTCTCTATTGCTA
>Ga0265298_10001270_pt1 | contig 37332 bp, 48 predicted proteins | sample AusTroGonzalo_MG_3_FD_193486 | JGI IMG/M metagenome (GOLD analysis project Ga0265298, IMG submission 193486) | Bovine rumen microbial communities from tropical cattle in Woodstock, Queensland, Australia - Gonzalo_01 | ecosystem: Host-associated > Mammals > Digestive system > Stomach > Rumen ...
GATTGATGCCATTTGGTTCGACGAAAGCCGTGTATAACGGCGCGGTTGTTTTGAGAAAAAAAATCGGCTTTCGTGAGACATAACGAAAGCCGATTGATGTTTTATGCACTTGGTACAATGCCGTTTAATCGAGTCCATCCGTCAAAATTCTGGTTATTGACAAAGAATTCAAGGCCGTGAGGTGATATTATTACTTTACGCGCTTCAGGCATATTACCGCCGACATAATGGTATATACACAAGCCCGAGAGGTCGTTATATATAGGATTACCCTCAACATCGAAATCAATATTAACGCCAGTTTTTTCAAGGACACTACTATGAGTAATGTGATGTTTCTTCTCGACCAAAACAGTTCCGTCCTTGAGGCTGACCCATCCCGCAGGATAATCGGGAGCAACATCATTTCCTCCGGCATGGCCGACTCTAAATAAACCAGTGTTAGAATTAAAAAGAACTTCTTGTGCACAGTAGTTTTCATTACCCATTATAAGTAATGAAAGAATACCATTATCATCTACGTTTACATCAAAAAAAGCTCTTTGATTAGGATTATGGGCTGTCAGCGATTCGCCGATAACTTCTTCAGCACTGACTTCCTCATCAAATGATGCGTTTTTTCCATACAAACCGTCATCAATATGTGCCTCTTTGAACCAAGCCGGCAAATCACGACGGTTGATTTCGTGACATCTCCATTTCGTGTTGCCCTGGTAATACTGGAATGTGAAAATACCCGCACAGCCTGCATGCAGTGTAATCGTTTCCGTCGAAGCCGCCGTGCATGGCAAGACTACGTCCAGCTCATAAGCTGCGCCACGTGGGACGACGGTTATGAAACCAGGGCATCTTCCCATCGCCGGGTTGCAGCCCGCAATGGTCAAGGTTTCTTTATCCGTAGAAATTTGGCTACCCACATTAAGAATCATTGCTGCCCCGTCACAAGCGGAGGATACATCTACAGAGCCACCGCCGTACGTCTCGAAAAACTTCATTCTTACGTCATATTCCGAGGGCTTGATTTCACAACATTTCCAGTTCGTGTTGCCCTGGTAATACTGGAATGTGAAAATACCCGCACAGCCTGCATGCAGTGTAATCGTTTCCGTCGAAGCCGCCGTGCATGGCAAGACTACGTCCAGCTCATAAGCTGCGCCACGTGGGATGACAAATATGACACCAGGGCATCTTCCCATCGCCGGGTTGCAGCCCGTAATGGTCAAGGTTTCTTTATCCGTAGAAATTTGGCTACCCACATTAAGAATCACGGCGCCCACACCATTAGCGGAGGAAACGTTCACAGAGCCGCCGCCGTGAGCCTCGAAAAACTCCATTTTTCCCGGAGGATTCGGCAAACCACCAACTTCGCCAGGACCCTTTGTAAACGACAGGTCCTGCAAGGCGTTGAAAAATTCCGGCGGAATAGGATCACCCGATTTAATGAGCTTTTTTTCCATTTAAAACCTCTTTTGAACGGCTATTTTACATCGGCCTCTTTGGCCTTTTCTTCGGTTTTGTGGCCCGATTTTGCCTTCATTTCGCGCATGACATTCATCCTTTTTTCATGCCCTTCACGAAAACGCTTGCAGAAATCGCGGAGACCTTCACGGTTTACCTTATGTCGAGAGCCGTTCTTGCGAGCGATTTCATCGGGGATTTTGCCCAATTTGTCCAATTTTTCGAAAGAATTGACCGCACGACCAAGCAAGCCGTTGATAACCGCTGTATTGGCAGCAACAACCTCTTCCCTGGACATCTTTTTGAACGGGCGAATGTTTTTCTTAGCCTTATCGTTTTTCGACCCTTCGGCAATTTGGTCTTTTTTTTCTTGAGCCATCATATATCTCCTTTTGGTTTTATTGAACTTCGTGAAGCTCTGCGACAGGTCCAAAGATGTCGAGAACGTACTTCTTAGACGGTTCGAGGGTGTACGGTCCAGCGCCTACGGTAACTCCGGTGATGCCGAGCGTCGTATTGCCTGCCGTCGAGTCCTTGGTAATCACGCATTTTGCCTGCACGGGCTCGTCCTGGTGAATCGGCTTGTCCAGTTCGTCTGCGAGTGCCCCAGAATATACCGCCGGCGCGGCCACCGTGAGCGCCGTGGTCGTCCCGTTATCCAGTGCGACATTGTACATTGCCTTGTGCATGCAATCGAGAGTGTACGAGGCCGTATCCGGTTCGGACGTGAACGATGTCCAGGCCTTTTCGAGCCGGACGGGCTGATGCACAGAGATAAGGCCTTCGTGCACACCGTTATAGTTTATCGCGATGTCCGCAGTGTAGAGAACTCCTTTATAGACGCCTTGGAATAGCAATCTTGGCGTATAACCACCACCAAAGTCCAATCCTGCATAAGACAAAACTCGTGAACCGATGCCGATGGAAAGCCCTTTGAAGTCGTTTTCTTCCAAAAGTACGAGCAGCCCCATTACGTCATCACGGATCCAGTCGCTTTCCGATTCATCATAGTATTCGTAATAAATGGAGTTTCCCAAGTCAAGCCGACCAGAACTTCCCGGATTTATTGAACCGGCGTCAATTCCTATTTGCCGGTTATAACTTAGATAGAACTCACCGTCGACGGGACCGTCAGTACCGACCGAAAACGTGTAAAAATAATCGAAATCTTCACCAGAGTAATGGGCCGTTATCAAAGCTGCGTTATCTTGAACCATATGAATTTCATTGTCGATCTCGAGCTCAACCCATACTCGATTAACATCAATCACTTCACCGCCTTCATTGTCGATCAGTTTGTGATTTGGGTAAAGATCAGATATACTGCTGGCTGCTCCGTAAACATCGTCTGAACCATTCAACTCAGAAAAATCGATAATTACTGGAGAACAGATATCTTCCGTTATATGCATGAAGTACGCATAATAATCATCATTGATCTCGTCGTAAACTTCAACGGCGATTGCTTCCTTAATGCAATCACCATGGCGGGCAGTCATTATTACCGCATTGGTCCCACAAAACCTGGTTGTCCTCAATTCTACCCACATGGGACCATAGCCATCAAGAATTACTCCATAGGCTCCATCACTTGCCGCCGAATATAGTTCACCAAAGGTCATGTCATCTTTAATCTCTATGGCTCCACGAGTGAAGATGTCGCTGTTATTTCCTAAGTAAATACAGCCATCCCAATCATCGAACATCATGAGATTGTAGGCATCTCTTATCATTGCCCCACTTTTATCTAGCTCATGCCGGCTGAACTCAACCCCCATGCCGAAATATCCTATTTTCCCCGGTATGAGCACTTCGTTATGCCCTTGTAAATCCACTAGATAGATTTCCCAACCGTTACGGAGCAGATTCATCACGGCCTTGAACGACAGCTCTTCGGTAATGGTCACCTTCAAATCATTGATAATACCAAATATGGCATCAACATCAATCATTCCGGCATACGCTCCAAGAATAGCCAAAGTGCCGGATAAATCAGACGCATCCAAGGTTTCCGCGTCAATGACCATATTTGTCGTCGTGCCACCAAGATCCAAAACAAAACCTTCCGGATCATTAGCATCCTTGAGTTCAACAGACATTCCTACCGCAACTTCGAATATCACATCGCCGTTGAAAATCCCGGAAGCAATTCCCCCAATATCATTGGCTCCGCGAATCGGTTCTTCAACGTAATTTTTCCGTGCGCAGTAGATTCCAGGCATTCCCATGGCAAAGTATGTCGGCGTAACAAACGGGAGATCCGGGCGATAGCACAGGCCGATGCCGATTCTAGCCAGCGAATCTATTGTGATGTCTACATCGACATTGATATTGGGACTGTCAAGGGATGAAACTTGGTTCAGGGCGCCGGTTGCTGCGAGGTCAATATAGTCGTCCATCGAAACGGAAGACGGGAAGTTTTTTCGACAGTATTCGGCATAATTCTCGGCATCAAAGAGATCTTCATAGGTAACTTCCCGCATCTGGTTGACTTTTTGGAGGTCCATTGAGCCATTCATGAAGGAGTCGATATCCGACTCTGTCCAGGAGTCATATCCAGCCTCGGTCAATCTTTCATTCAGTTCGTCTAATTCCGCCATCAACTGGCTTTTTTTTGCAGCAAACACTGACGGCAACATAGAATTGAGTTTTTCTAGTGTCGGAAATACGGTTTTTACGGGCACAACGACTGTGATTAAACCCGGAATTTCAAAGCGCAAATACACGAGTTTTCCTGCCGCCTGCGCACGTGCGATATCCTCCCAGGATGTCGACAAGTCGCCGAAATAGACATCGGTGAGGTCGTCAACCTTGATGGTGAAATTGCCCTGTCCGGCAAAGCCGATTAACGCACCGTTTGACTGGATTGCTTCTTTTTTGGTCAAGCTGCCCAGCTGGGACATCTTTTTGTCTAATGTTCCTGCCATCGTCTAGTTCTCCACTAAAATTTGGTTGTCGTTTTCAAGTAACAGGTAGCCACCGCTTTCCAGCAGGAGGAAGCCGCCGGATTCCAGGATAATCCTGCCGTTATCGGGTATCAGGTTCCACCTGATGAACGTGAAAGGTATTTTCTGGGCTTCCAGGGTACGGACCAGCAGGGAACATTCCGATTCGGGCCGGTTGCAGGTGACTGTCCATATATATTGTTCGTCAGGATCGTACACTTCGAAGCCCGCCCTGCTGACTCCCGCACGGAATATCCGGGGCGGTTTCGTGATATCGATGGTATAGCCGACAGCTGCCGCCAGCGCCTTGTAATGGCGTTCGGCGATGCCTGATTCCCTGTTGATTGCCGCCAGAAGTGCTTGCCGACGTTCCTCCAAGGTGCCCGTATGGCCGAGCTGATAGACATCCTCCCACCTGTCAAGCGTGGACGTTGCAGAACTTGGGAAGATTTCAAGGTAGGCGGCATCGGCCTTTTCCAGGACACGGTCCAGCGCACGGGATACGGCATACTCTTCCGCATCCATCTGGAGCGGATAGAGCCGCGAAAGCGCCTTGTAATGCCTGCTGTCAAATGGATCTACACTCATTACTGCACCACCACGCTTCCCATGACGAACTGTTCTTTCCTGTTTTGCGGCGCGAGGCCGTTATGATATTGCTGATACGCAGCGCCATCTATCGATATTTCCACGGTGGCGTTCTCGCCGCCATGCTTCATGACGAAAACGATAATCTGCGCCGGAATGAACAGGTCTCCAGCTGCAAGCTCGGCAAAATACTTGGTTACGTCTTCCCGGAACGCGACCTCGTTCATGTTGGTCAACCCAGAGACCGTGACACGCAGGGATAGCGTCGTCTCTGACGGGATGTTTACCCATATTTCACGCGGGGCGACGGGCCCTTCGTATTCGCACTTCGCCCGGATGGCCTCGCAGCAGCGCATCGATAGCGACCTAGGGCCGACCAGCATGAGCACGGTGCCTATGCCGTAGTAATTGTCTAGGCAGCGGGCACTGGAAGGAGCCTCGTTCATGGTGGCTGGCGAATAGATTTCGACGCCGAAACACTTGACCTCGTTCAGTTCTTCGAGTTGCCATGATTCGATAGCCTCGATTTCCTCGAGCTCGAACTTGACGTACCGTGCAGAAACTTCGCTAAACTCAACCATCGCCCACCAGTAGGCGGTGTCGACTTTGCCCTTGCGTGTCCAGGACTGACCGTCGTCAGAAGTAAACACGCCGAAGGATGCAGGCCTGTTGGTAATGAAGCCAAGACCAACGCCGACAATCTGCTTGGACGAAGCCAAGTCGACGACCATGTATTTGCCCGTGTCGTCCGTGCCGCAGGCAAAGGCGACGCCTTCGCGATCGTGCGGTTTGACAGCATCGGCGGCCGAGAGTGACGGCATGTTGCCGGAAATCATCGAGGATTCGAGCCCGACGGCCTTGCCCGTCGAAAACGCTTCCAGAGCCCAGCGTTCGTAGTCGCTGGGCTTGCCGCCGCTCCGCGGATTACGGAGGTATGACAGGATGAGCGTCAGGAGCTCGCTGGCGGTCAGGTTCTCGTAGTTAAGGCCTCGGTCATTCGCCCACTGTTCCAGGCTCTCCTGGTTCATTGTCGGCGGGAAAATCTGGTCAAGGGTCCAATCAATCTGCTTGTACAGCCCCCAAACGGCCGATGCGGCTGTGGCAAAGCGGATATAGGTTTCCGTTCCCTGGCTAATGACGATATTCGGATTATAGTTCCGCGCATCGACAATCATGCGCTGCAAAATCTGGTCAACCGTTATGGACATCGCCGACCTCCACGAAACGTTTAAATTCAATCACTGCACCGTTGTATGCGATACATTCCACCTTCAACTGGAGCTTGTCATCGGCGACATAGGTGGCATTCGCGGTGACGCTTCTGAGGTGCTTGTAGTCCAGCATCCACTGCAAAGCTTCGCAGGCATAGGTTTCGGCCATGCTCCTGGTATTTTCGGATGCAGGTACACGGGCAAGTTCCTTGAAGCGATGCCCGAATTCAGGCTTCTTGTATAGGTTTCCTTTGGCGACGGTAAGCGAGAGCTGGACTTCTTCTTTGATCTTATCTGATGTCATTGCAAAAACTCCAGGAACGGTGCCGCGCTGGGCGGGGTCGTGGGCATGGTTTCGGTGACGGTACACATAGCGGTTTTCAAGACGGCTTCAATGTCGCCAAAAAGCTTCTTGTAGGGCTTTTGAACTTCCTGCTTGGAAGCCGCCTGTGCGTTGACCAAATTCGTGATGGCCGCCAGGACTGCCGCCTGGACAGTGGCAAAAGTCGGAACGATGGACACGACAGCCACGCCGCCATGAGACGGGATTCCCGGTTTCGGCAGGCCCTGCCAATAGGCACAGAGCTTGGCGGCCATGTTGGCGGGTGTGCCTCTGGACGGGTCGAGAACCGAAAAGGCGCTTTCGAGCAGCGACTTGTCGCCACCCGCCGAAAGGTCGGCACCGAGGATGATGCCGCCCTTGGCGTAGTCGTCGTAGGCCGTGGCGAGCTGAGGGGCCACACTTGTCTTGCCATCGGCAGAAGCCACAATTCGAGAAAATTCAGCATCGAGAGTGTCCAGGTCAAGCATCTACGCCCCCAAATCCTGTTTGTCCGTCGGTGCCGTAGGAGCACCGAGGTTGCCCACATGGGTGTGCTGGTTGTAATTGTCGCGGAGCTTGGATAGCTTGCCCACGTTGTCGCTCACGTCCCCGTTCACGCGCAGGTCGCCGTCGATATCTACACCGCCATTGGCCTTGATGGCGATAGTCCCGTCAGCCTTGAGGATGATGTAGTGCTCCCCTTCGCGGTAAAGGGCCGTTTCGCCCTCTTTTACGGCGGGGCGGTCCTTGCCGTCACTCGCCACGGCAATGACCACATTGCCAAATTGCAGGAAAAGGCACCTTTCACCAGCCTTCGGGATGCTGACAAATCCGAAATGCTGCATCATCTGGCGACCTTCGAACTCTATCCCGTTGGCTTTGCCACCGATGCTGCGAAGTTTGCCCGCGACATCCTTGCAGCTCGTCACGATGCTCGTAAAGAATTTCATCATAACGAGCCTCCCGGTTGCAATTCCAGGCGCGTGCGCCTGCCTTCGTTTCTCGTCAGCGTGAACGTGACGCGCTTTATCAGGAAGGAGTCTACAGCACCGTTGTAGTGGTCTTCCACATCGCAAAAAGCGTTTATGGCCCAAGGCTTGCCATTCTGGGTATGGCCACGCACGGTATATTCGAGCTGGATTGCGGAAGCCTTTTCCGTCGCAAGCTGAAGCTCGGCGGTTTTCTTGGCGGGCCCTTCGTTCTCGTTCCAGTTAACGACTAGCGGGCGGTAGAACGGGAAATCATCGTTCTTCACCTCGGCAGCCACGTACTTGATGTCGTTGTCGTCCTGGCTTTCCCCGATAACCTTGATAAGCGAATGTTGCCCGTTCAAGGTCTCGGCGACAGAACCGTCGATATAGTCCATTTCTTCGCCGTTTTCAAAGGCATGAATCTTGAACTCTGCTTTGCCGTGTTCAACCGGCTTGTCAAAGACAAGCTCCCCTGCGGGGGATGCCCAGAAAAGGAATCCATTGGAATTGGCTGCTTTCTTCAGTACGTCGAACACGCTGTCACCCGGCGTCAACTCCACGTACTTGCATTGATTTTCACGAAAGTTTCTGTCGGCACCCGAATTGAAAACAAAATCTTTCCTGGAAAGAAACGGCAGGTCGCGAACGAGCCTTTCTGCCAGCTGGGGTAGCGAGGTGGGCATCGTACCGAACTTTGTCACGCTGGAGTCTGCCAGGATGGATGCGACGGAACGTCCCTCGATTTCCATCTTGGGCCCGGAACGCGAAAGGGAACGGCGTACGGTATCGATAAGACCCGACATCACGCATTTGCGGTTCACGAAGATTTGGCACGTGTCGCCCTTGTTCACGTCATACTTGGAATCGCATTCGAACTGGAACGAACCTTCCGGGGAATACAGGTCGGCGTCAATCGTGTAGCTCACGAACTTGTCAACGCGAGCTTTCGCCACAAGCAAGATAACTTCGTCATTCTTCATAGACAAGCACCTCGCCTTTCATGAACGTTGGATTCTTGACGTTGTTCAACGCGCAAAGGCGTTCTGCCGCCTTGTAGTTCAAGCCGTTGTCCAGGGCAATCTTGTGTAGCGGCGTCTCATGGGCCACGTTAATCGTCTTGGTGGTCATGTACTCCATCTTGAAGCGCAACACGGCATCGGAGAGAGTCGCGGCCATCTTCTTGAGCCTATGGGGACTTACAGCCTGTGGCAGGACCTGCTGAATAAATTCCCGAGCCAGGGCAAGCGTGTCTTCGAGATCGGCGGGCGTGAGCAGGAAGGGTTCGCTTTCGGAAGCCAGTTCGCGGCCTTCGGCATCGTCGACGACGATGCTTTCGGCGGCTACAGATTCACCCATCTTTTTCTCGTCATCAGAAATGGCCTTGGCCGTCTCTGTCGCCACGGTAGATGCGGCAATGGTCGCAAAGGCGGCTCGGACGCTCTCAGGGGCCCCGTAAAGTGCCGCCAGCATAGAGGTGGCATTGGCGACCAAAGTGGCCGTGGAAGCCCTGGATTTGCCCTTGTTGGTGCCCGCACGTCGGGCTAGCGTCACGAAGGAATCACAACATTCCTGGATGGCCTTTGTCAGGGTTCCAGACAGCGAATCCATATAATCGATGGTCGAGTTGATGGCGTCGACCGGAGCCTTGACAGTCTCTATCGTTCCGAGGAGCTTGCCCATCGTTTCGCGTGTGGAGTCGGCAAAGCTTCTCGCTGAATCCCCGAGGGAGCCCCAGGCGTCAATGAGGGACCAGTCCGAGGAACCCTTGATATCGGGTACACCCGCCTGCTGCATCGATACGGCGATATCTTCCTGGACTTCCAGGTTGAGCGCCATGGCTTCTTCAAAATTGGCTTCGTATGGATCGGCGTAGCTCTGCGTGTCGGGCTGTATATTGGCCACTCTGAACTCAAACGTGAATTCACAATAGCGACGGCGTCGGTCGTTGACGAAAGAAGCATTTTCCGGGAAGCCCTTGAGCGTTCCGTGTTTCGGATGGACAAGTTCGACGGGCTCCGGGAATATGGAGAGGAACCATTTTCTAAGTCCCTCGAAGTTCTGGTCGTATTCGGCATTGCACAAAGCGCAGGAAAATTTGAGCCGCTCCGGGTTTACGCCCATATCCTCGAGGTCTGCACCGTTCTTGTACGGATATGTAGTTTCAGAGATGGCGTGGGAAATATCATCGCCAATTGATACCAGACGGAGCCGCCAAGGTCCAAGTTTAGGTATGAGCTCTTCCATTTAGGCCCCCCATCCTGGCGAAGTCTTTCTTGTGCTTACCTTGGGCGGTTTGCCCTTGTCCGTTTCGACAACAGCTTTCCCGGAAGAATCGACATTGATGATGATGTTCTGGCTCAAAGCCTGCATGTATTCCTTTGACGAGGCCCCGTTCTTGTCGGCCTTGATGGCGCTCTGCATCCGGGAATTGTACATCTTCAGGTCGGCCCACAGCTTGTCGAGCTTCTTTTGCGACGGTATGAAGCTGTTTTCTTCCTTCTGGATAGCAAGCAAGGTTTCTCCATGTTTTTTGGAGTAATAGGAAGCCGTGCTACCATAACGCTTTTCAAATTCTGCCTGGTTACGGTCTACCATGGCTCGGCTATTGGCTTCGACATTGGCAACGACATTACGCCATTGCATAAAGGCCTGACCAAAGTCATAAATCTGGTTCATCGCCCAGTTGGCGGCAACCGTGAGACCAATCCCGCCTAAGGCTGTATTGCCGAGCCTGTTCAGCCCAGCACGTGCGTTTGAGAGTCCCTGGCGGAACTTTCCGACCTCTCTCGTGGTCGATTCCATCGCCACGGAGGTTTGCTTTGCCGTATTTTTGACGGGAGAGCTTTCGTCATCGTCCATGTAGTCGGCACCGCCACCGAAGCCGCCACGCATGTTGACCACAAAGACCTTCTGCACTGCGGAAGTCATCGCAGTAGAAACACTTTCGCTGGCGGCAGAAGCCCCAGCACCGCCCTTCTTGCTCCAGATACCCTTGATATCCTTGGCAAGCCCTGCAACATCCTTCACGAGTCCGCCTATCTTGACAGTACCTAGGGCGACAGCGGCAACGGCCATGGCCTTGAAACCCGCCGTGACTATTCCCTGGTGGCGGGAAAGGAATCCCAGGGCAGTCGTGAGTTGTTCTACGGGGCCCGTAAGGTTCGTGTCTGCAAATTCCAGGGCGACATTCTTCATCTTGTCGACATTGCTTTTGAAGGAATTGGACGCTTTTTGGTAGTAATCTTCCAGGACATCGGAATTTTTCATCCCTTCGATACCAGCCTTGGCAATGTCATCCATCCTTTCCCAGTTGTTTTGGAACTCCCCAATCAGGGGATTGATGGCTTTCATCGAAGATGCGCCAAATACAGGCGACAACTTTTTAAGACTTCCGCCCGTCTTTGCCATGATTTCCTTGATAATTACATCAAATTCGCGAAGTTCATTGTTCTTGTCGAATACACTTACGCCAAATTTCTTTTTTATATCGGCTGCCTTGTCGATCAGTTCAGAAAACAGCGCAGAAACCGATGTCGTTGTTTCCGCTGAACTCTTGATTTTTTCATTGACAATTTGGAGGAAAGAACCGAATTTGGCGAATTGATCCGTGGACTTAATGCCAAACGTAGATGCAGACGCCAGCAACGCCTTACCTTCGGCGGCGAAGCTCTGCAAAGTAAACGAACCCTTTTCGCCTTGAATAATCAAGGCATTAAAGGCATTAAGAACCTGGTCGGCGCTATACCCCATGGAACCTTTCATGGAAGACGCTACGGCAGCCAGGTCATCAATAGAAGTTTGGGAAGCCTTGGACGCCTTGGCTAGGCTAACGCTCATCTTTTCGGCAAAATCAAAGTCACCCGTGATTTCACCGATTTTTGAAACACCGTTCAGGATTTCATTGGCGGCGACACCCGTCTCGATCGCCGTCTTATGCAGCGATTCGCGGAACACTTTCGTGTCCGCGTCGCTTTTCTTTGCGGCAAAGCCATAATACATGAGCGATTCGGAAAGGTCGCCCACGTTCTTGACGGCCATGCCAAGCCCACCGCCAAGCACCAACGAATTGAACGGGGTGACCATACGGTCGGCAAGCCCACGCATAGAACCGCCGACACGCGCAATGGTCGCCCTGGCCTTCATACCAAAAGACGAGACGGCAGCCGTGGACTGGCGCAGGCCATTCCGAAGGCCCGCGGCATCAGCCCCGATTCGCAATGTGACTTCGTTATTCGCCAATTGTCTGCCATCCTTTGTCTTCTTCGTTGGGTTCCAGGAGCCCCTTCATCGCAAAGACGAGGAGCCACTGGGCGTCAGTTATGCTTGCAACCGGGCAACCAAAGTACGCACTAGCTTCCAGGCCGTATTCAAGCTTACGACTTTCGATTGAACCTGGTCCGGCGTTTTTTTTAGCGTGTCAATGAGCGATTCGATACTTTCGTCCGAAAGTTCGTCGATGCTCGGGTCACATTCTTCAGAAAAAGCATTGTATTCGTCGCAAAGCTTCTTCAGTTCGTCGGGAGTACAGAACGAACGCAGGTGCTCTGCCGAGCGGAAAATGCGCTCGCCCGTATCGACGTTGTAGAATGCCCGCCACATGCCGTGAGCCGCTTCCTGCTCACGGTAGTCGGCTGCATTGTACCATTCGACTGCAATGCCATCTTTCTTGAACTCCAGCTGGTTATCGACCTTTGCCTTGCGAGCTTCGGAAAGCGACAGCAGGCGGATTTCAATCTTGATATCCGGGCGACCCGGCCAATTCACCACGCGCCTGACATCGTGGGATGTCTTGATGCGTTCGATGAGTTCGTCGGGCTTTTCGTTGCGAATGGCTTGTTCGAAATCCGACATCAGCTTACCTTGCGAGTGCGGGCATAGAAGTCGAGCTGGGTTTCCTTGGCGGTCTTGCCGTCAATGTCGCCAGGAGTCTGCTTCAGGAGACGGCAGCCGGTGAACACGACCTTCTTGCCACCCTTGTACTGGATAATGGCAGTCGCGTTCTTTGTACCGCTCCAGTCGCGGTCGGCACCGCTGTCGGGCACGACGGTAAGCGAAAAACCATATTTCGGCGGCACTTCCACCACGTCTTCGCCATCGGCAAGTTCCACGGTCTGGGCTTCTTCGATCTCATTTTCCTTGAACTGCTTGAAGCCCGTAATCTTCTCGCCGTCGAGGACGATTGTAACTTGGGAAATTTTCATCTTTCAACTCCTTACAGGTAAAGGTCGATGGTGGAATAGATTTGGTTCAGGCCAGGCACGACAGGAGCCGGAATCTGGCACAGCAGGCGACCCGGTTCAGTCTTCGATTCCTCGGTGATGAACTGGTCGGCGTAATCGTCGATGAAACGCAGGATTTCTTCGCCTTCAAGGTCCTTGGCGATTTTCTTGTTGTCCTCGTTCACGGCGTCGGGCAGCAGTTCGTGAATCACCTTGTTCTTATACTTGGCGCGGTGCATCGCGAGGATGCTGTCACGGAAGTAGTCGAGGGAGGCGATGATGCCCGTATCGACGAGCTTGGTCCAGCGGGAGCCGCTGTTGTTGCTCCTGGTCGTCACGGCACGCACGATGCAGAGCTGGCTGTCTTCTTCTACCAGCGGAATCACGCCGCCGTAAAGAAGGAGGTCCTGTTCCTCGCCACTCCACTTGTCCTTGGTAGCGGGGATGGCAAGCCCAGGGATGGCGACCCCGTCCATCGGGACGTTCGGCTTGGTGTTGCTCGCAAAAATGGCACCGAGACCGGCTGCGATTTCCCACACGGTAGCGTTGATCTTGTTCTTGACAGCCGCAATGTGCAGGCGTTCGTAGTTCTGGGCAAGTGCCAAAGCCTTGGCAGCGGATGCCGTGGCCGAGACCACCGCACAGACGGCGCGCTGGCCGCGCTGTTCAAGCGGTGCAGCTGCGGCTTCAAGATGCGTCTTGAGATGGCCGAGCGTCGTAGAATCGTTCACCGGGGACACGATGATGTGGTAGCGTTCCGGGAAAGCGGCAGCAAGGGCAGTTTCGATGTCCACGGTGCCGACACCTGCGGTGGCGGTAATCGAGCCGGCAGTAATCCCTTCGGCTTCGCTGTTGACGGACACGTTCAGGCCACCAGCAGCTGCGGAAACATACGCACCCTTGCACTTTGCGGTGAGCACCACTTCGCCGGTCGGTACGTTCGATGTTTCATGGGTGGTTTGGTCCGTGACTTCTTCCGTGGTAGCAACAGCCGTAAACGGTGCATCTGGAGTCTTGTTGATGGCATCGGCAAGGCCTACGGCAATAGCGTCCGGTGCATCGGTCTTGGCGACACCGACGGCATATTCGATACCGTTGCAGATGACAGCGACCTTTCCGGTCTTAGTCGCAGAACCCGTCAATGTGAACGCCCAGCTGGCGGCAGAACCCGTCACGGCGGCATGGCGAAGCATCGTTATCTGGGCGTACTTCCAGGCCTTCTTCGCGGCCTTGTACATCTGCATGAGCACGGAACCCGCACCGGCAAGCTCGTAAGCTTCGCTTTCGGAGCCGACTTCGGTGGGCGTTTCCACCGCGAGCGAGCCCGCAGAAGACACGTCGCCGATAAGCAACACCTTCTGGATGTTGGCGGGGAGACCGTTCGGGCCGGCATAGAAGTTGAAGCCCGTGTAGGAGCCCGGAACCATGGTTTCCGGGATGTTGTTAGTCAGACTCATTGGTTACCTCGTTGAAAATGACTTCGCCCTGCGCAAGCGTTTCGTGTTCGGGCGTTTCGCTCTTGAATGTAGAGCCGATGGACAGCAGTTCCCTGTAGCTGCATTCGGCAGCCTCCGGCTTAAGCGTGAACTGCGTCTTAAACTTGATTTCGAACAGCGAGAGGGCCAAGGCAAGGTGCTGGTTGGATGTCACATCGTCCCATCCGCTCACCGTGAGCGGTTCCATGTCTAGCCCAAGATCGTTGCCGTGCAGTTTCTGCACTACGTAGGAGACCATGGGGTGAATGAGTCTCCTGCGCTGTTCCTCGTTCGCAAGATTCTTGACGACGAGAGTCACCACCACGTCAACATTTTCGTCAATATTCCCGCTGTTGTCCTGCGGTTCGAATTTGCCCGAAATGGCAGCCACCGTAAAGCTCGGCTGCGTGATGGTCTGTAAATCCTTCTGGATATCGACCGCCTTGAAAACCATCTGCGGGTCGTTCCCGTTGGCAATCAAGGTCTTTATGGCCGATTCTATCATGAAACAGTCGGTGACTTGCTGCGGAGCGCTCATAGGGACCTCATTGATTCCATCGTGAACACGGCGTCACCGGACTTTGATTTGACGCTGAAACCCATTTCAGCGGGAGCCTCTTCCGGGACAATGCCGATGGATACGTCTCCTTCGGCAATGCCTTTCAGAAGGGCAATGGCGTTCTTGTAACGGAGCTGCATGCCGTCGGAGACGTTCAGCTCTGTCACACGTTCGTACAGGTTGTAGATCGAAAGGTCGATGCAGATGGTACGCAGTACGCTCGGGATACCCGGAAGCGGCAACTGGAACCGCTTGCCGATATAGGCATCGATGATATCGCTACTCTCGGCGATAGCCTTGTCCACGATTTCCGTTTTCACAGCACCCGTGGCATTCGGGTTCGTGTCGTCGGTAATCTCGACCAGGCGGGCTTCGGGGACATGGCCCCGGATATCTTCGAGCGTACAGTAGTTCATCTGTTAGGCGACCTTCACGACGTTCTTCAGGAGGAAGCCGGCATCCTTGGCGAGCACGACTTCCTTCTGGTAGAAGCCGGCCTTGAGGACTTCGGAGCCCTTGAGGCCCTTGTTCGGAGCATCGATGATGGCAGAGAAGCGTTCGCCAACCTGGGCGGTCTTGCCCCATGCCACACCGTCCTTGAGGCTGGACAGCGGTTCCTGGTAGTGGCCCCAAATGTTGTTGCCCCAGCAGCGTTCGAGTTCGAGGTTCTTGGCGTTCTTGGTGGTGTTCACGCGGGCCCTGCCCACGATGATTTCGTCCACTTCGAAGAGGTCGCAAAGCTGCTGGCGGGTAGCCATGCCCTGGCCGTTGCCGTTCGGATATACGCAACGGAGCACGTTCGGGTCGGTACGGAGCTTGCTGAACACGGTAGAACCCATTCCAATTCTGTTCGGGCGAACGATGAGCTTTTCGAGATACTCGTTGATCACATCGACGATATTGAACCCGTCCGCACCGATACCTTCGTTATTCTCGTAGGTATGGGTGTTGCCGGAGGCGTAGTTCGCCGTATTCTGTACAATGCCTGCAACGCGGACTTCACGGCCTAGCAGCACCTGGTCAATGAGATACTGGAAGCGGGTGTTGACGTAGCGGTTCTTGTCGCCAATCTGGTCAATATCCTCGATCGGTACGATATCTTCAAGGCCATGGGCCACAGCAAAATCGGACTTCTCTTCGCCGGAAAGGTGGATCACATTCGGCTCGGACATTCTGCCAACCTTCGTATCAGGCACGGTAAACGCATCACCCTTGGTCCTGACGAAATACTTGAAGGACAGTTCCTTGCCTTCCAACTTTTCGACCGGCATCACCTGGTCTGCGATGAGTTCGGCGTTCTTGTATGCGATCACGAGGCCGGTCTGCTGTTCGCCAATCGGGAGAATAGGCGCAATCGAAGCACCGGCTCCACCGACACCGAAGATGTCGCAGACAATCTGCGGTACGCCGCAGGCGGTAAGCGTGTCGGCACCTGCAAAGACGCAGACGGCGCACGCAAGAGAGATAAGCACGAGGGCGATTTTGGTAATCTTCTTCATGTTGCACTTCCTTTTTTGATTATTACGAGATGACACCGGCGTAGCCGACCTGGACCTTGATGACATCGTCCGCGGCAGAGGCTGCTTCGAGGGCAATGGCGTACACAACATCGTTTGCAGTGGAGGCGGTCACAGCCTTGCCGCTTGCCGCACTCTTGATCTTTGCGCCCGCAGCAATGGCGGCACTCGCGACAACGGAAGCGATACCGTAGGTCTGCACTTCAACGTCGGCACCTGCTGCGGCATCGTTGATGGCCACGCCAAGCACGGCATCGCCAGCACCTGCGGTGGTGACTTCGCCAGCGGCAGAACCGAGCTTCACGAAAGTGTTCTTGGACACGCCACCGGTTGCAGCCTTGTACTTCACGGCGTTCACCGGGGTCGTCGGGACACCAACGCCGTCGAGCTTCACACGGATGATGTCGCCAGATGCACCACTTTCGAGGGCAATAGCGAATCCGGGAGTCGCGGAAGCGGTGACAGCCTTGCCACTGGCATCGGATTCGACGGACGCGCCGAACGCCACGGTGCCGCCACATTCGACCTTGGCGATACCGTCAACCTGCACGTCACAGGGATGACCTTCTGCGGAATCGACATCGGTGGTTACGCCAAGGCAGGGATCGCCAGCACCGGCAAGTTTGACATTACCATCCGCAGTGCCTGCTTTGGCGAAGCGGAAGGCGGGGACGGCATTTTCTGCCGTAAATCCGAGGATATTACCCTTCATCTGGGACTCCTTACTGGTTGAAACATTCTTCTGCGGCTTCTGCGAAGGTGAGCTCGCGGCCCTTCTCCTCCTGCTCCGCCTTGTATTTCGTGATGGCCTGGGCTGCGCTTGCAGCCTTGTTCTCGCCCTTGAAGAGGCCGGATTCGCCGAACTCCACGATCTTCGGGAGGTTCTTTACCGTATCTTCGAGCATGGCAGCCGGGTTGATGCGGTCTTCACCCTCGCCAAAGCAGCCTTCGCCATCGAGCGGCAGGTGCTGCATTGCATTGAACACCTTCACGAAACGGTCTTTCATTCCCTGGTTGCAGCGGCCTTCGGCAATCGCCTGGTCCAAGGTCTCGGAGAACGCAGCACCTGCGCGAAGACGCTCCGCTGCAAGCTTGTCAGCCTTAAGGGCGTCGTTTTCCGCCCTGAGTGCCGCGTTCTCTTCGCTCAGCCGCGCCGCTTCGCTAGAATTACCTTCCGGGATAGATACGGTCGGTTCGTCGTGAGGGGGCGTTGTAGGCTGAGGGTCGGGGTTCCCGTTCTCCAGCGAACCCTGACCGGATTTCTTGTTCTTGGGGGAGCCTTCCGCGAAATTCGCGGAACCGTCGCCCGTCTTCTCGCTTGCGACAGGGGCGGGCTGCTGCTTCGGGAAATCCTTCGCATCCTTCAGGACGCTTTCGACATCCTCGATATCCTTGATGGCATATTCCGGGAAAACCTTGTCGGCAGCCTCGATGCCGTCTTTCTCGATAAGCTGTTCGCGCTGGCTGCGGAACATGCGGCCGATACCGATCAGCTTGTACACGAGAGATTCGAAAGCAGTGCGGGGCACCAGGCGGTCCCAGGCGAACGGCTCGGCAAAGACGCACACGTCCTGCTCTGTAGACCCCTTGTCGGATTCGGCGAACATTCCTTCGCCAAAGCACAGCGGGGCCATACCCTTCATCGCCGGAGCATGCGCACCGAGAGCGCCCAGGTGCCGCAAACCCTTCTTCAAGTTGCTGTAAATCGCGGCCGAAATGTACTTGAAGCCGCCCTTCTTCACCTCGTCGGCGAAGTCCGGGGAAACGTCGTCAAGCTTGACTTTCAGCACGTTGTCTTCGACCTTGGAATCGACAATGGAGGCGACACGCGGATCGTCAACCTTCGGGTGGCCCTTGACCATCGGCGGCTGGTAACCGGCTGCAAGCTGGTTGTGGATTCCTTCGTTAAGGTCGTTGAGGTCGGCTTCGCTGAAGTTGTGGGATTTGCCAGCCATGTCCACGACTTCGCCAGTCTTGAACGCCTCGACCCAAGGTTCTTTCAGGTCTTCGGATTTGAGAATTTTGGGAAACTTGTCTTTCATGCTCCCAAAGGTACTCGAACAAAAGAGAAAGAGCACATGCCAATGTCATGCCCTATGGCAGAGCCTATGAGGTAACTTTGCGAGGAGGTATATCATGGACAAATCATTCTGGAAAGAAGCCTTGCGGCAGTTCGGTGTGGGCGCAATATTCGCCCTGATGCTCTGCATCTTCTACACAAACGAAAACGCAAAATGGGAAAAGAACACAGCCAACGACCAACTGCGTTGGGAATCAGTCTTGAAGCAATACAGCGACGACCAGAAACGTGCACTCGAAGCGATACGCGCCTGCTGCACGGAGGCCCACCAGGCAGGGAGACAGCAATGAGCAAGTCCGAACTCAAGCCCAAGGCGAAGGAACTCTATACCATCCACCAGATGAGTCTTGCAGACATCAGCCGGCGTCTCAACATCTCCACGCGCACTCTACAGAACTGGAAGACCGAAGACCGCTGGGAAGAAACCCGCGCCGAAATCAGCGGCGGCGAAAAGAACTTCCACGCCGAACTCTTCAGCCTGGGCGAAGTCATGGCCCGCAAGATCAAGCAGGACGAACTCGACGGCGTAAAGATTGCCCCCGAACGCTACACCGCGCTCCAGCGCATCATCGACACAGCTGAACACGCCCGCAAGTATGAGGCCGTAGCGCCCAAGGCCAACAAGTCCGAACTTTCCCCGGAAGAAAAACAGAAAGCCGCTCTCGCCAAAATGAAGGAAGCTCTTGGACTATGCCCGACCAAAGCCTAATCGACTACTTTTTTCCGTACCAAAAGAGGTACTTGCTCGACAAGAGCAAGGTTAAAATCCTTGAAAAGTCCCGCCGTATCGGTGGAACTTACGTGCAGAGCTTCGAAGACGTGCAGGACTGCATCGAACAGCCCGGACTGAAGATATTCTTCAGCTCGGCAGACATGACTGCCGCCGCAGAATACATGGATTACATAGCCGGTTGGGTTGCGAAGCTGAACACGATTGCAAAGGCGCTGGCGGAAATCAACTGCGAGGACATTTCGGAATGTGAATTTGCCGACGAAGACAAAGGCGTAAAGTCCAAAGTAATCGAGTTCAACAACGGTTCAAAGATTTACGCGCTATCCAGCAACCCCAAGGCGTTCCGCTCCAAAGGCGGTAAGATTGTCTGGGACGAAGCCGCACACCACAAGGATGACCGCAAGATGTGGGCAGCCGCGAAGCCCGCCGCCATGTGGGGTTACTCAATCCGCATACTTTCTACGCACAACGGCGTCAACTCGCTTTTCTACCTGATCATCGACAAGTGCAAAAAAGGCGAACTCGATTACAGCGTGCACACCGTTCCAATCCAGCTCGCCGTAGAAGAAGGCCTCGCCGACCGTATCTGCGGGCGAAAGCTCTCCAGGAAAGAACGCGAAGCGTGGCTGGAGAACGAACACAAGGGATGCCTCACCGAAGCCATCTGGCAAGAGGAATACTGCTGCAACCCGCAGGATGAATCCAAGGCCATGATCAGCTACGACCTCATCCACAGCTGCGAACGCCAGGGAGTGCTCGGGCTCGAAAAGGCAAAAGGCCCGCTTTACCTGGGCTGCGACGTGGCACGCCATCGCCACCTCTACGTCATCTACGTTTTCGAGGACGTCTGCGACCAGCTCGTATGCCGCGCCGTCGAAGCCTATCAGAAAAAGAAGTGGAGCTACCTTGAAAAAAAACTCTACAAGTTCCTCAAGCTCCCGAACCTCGTGCGTGCCTGTATCGACCGCACGGGGCTTGGCGACCAGTTCACCGAAAGGGCGCAGGAAAAGTTCGGCTCGGTAAAGGTCGAAGGTGTGTTATTCACGAACACGGTAAAGGCAGACCTTGCCATCAGCCTCTTGCAGGCGTTCGAAGACCAGAAACTCATCATCGAGAAGTGCCCGAAGTTCCCCGGAGTCGAAGGCCGCATCGAGGACGAACAGGCCGAAAGCATCCACGCAGTGCGCAAGATTGTCACAAGTGCCGGGAACGTGCGCTATGACGCCGCGAGCACCGAGCTGGGCCACGGCGACTTCTTCTGGGGCGCAGCTTTGGCTTACCACGCAAAAGCGGCGAATGCGGCGGGCCCGATATTCGTCAAGACCGACAATCCGTTCAAAGGGGAAAGTTTGGATTTTAGCGGATTCCGATAATCGCACAGAAAGGCCCTTTCTAGCCCGTTTTTGTTCTGGACTAGTAAAGACCCGTCCGCGTTCAGAAAATCAAAATTCAACGAATTTGAACGGCCATTCAACGAGATTAGAAATACACCGAGGATTGCATGAGCAAAAAAAGGAAAAAACAGACCGAAATCACCCAAAACGGGGATGAAAAACTCCGGTTGGCGACCGAAGTTGCCACCCGTGAGGTGGCGACATTCGTTTCGGGCGAAGATTACCTGCCGAACCCCGACCCAATCCTGCAAGCGCAGGGCGGCAACATCAAGGTGTACCGTAACTTCGTGGACGGGCACTTCGATTCGGTGAAGGACAAACGTTTCGCGGCGATTACCAGCCGGCCGTGGACCATCGATGGTTCCAAGGGCGACGCCAAGAAGGCGAAGATGCTGGAAGAATACCTCTGGAACCTGGAGCTTCGCAACACCATCTCGCAGATGCTCGAATCTATCGGCTACGGTTTCGAAGTCCACGAAATCGTGTGGGACGCAGTGGACACCGACATGGGCAAGCTCATCCTGCCCACGGCCATCAAGGAACGCCCGCAGGAATGGTTCAGGTTCGACGGTAACGGGAAACTCCTCTTCCAGGACAAGCAGAACAACCGCACCGCAGTTCCCGACAAGAAGTTCATCGTCACGAGTCACAGGCCGACAGCAGAGAACCCATACGGCAAGCCCGTCTGTGCGAAATGTTTCTGGCCTCTCGCATTCAAGAAGGGCGGTCTCAAATTCTGGATGATCTTCGTCGAGAAGTACGGCATGCCCAAGGCGGTCGGCAAGTGCCCGCCTACCACCACCGAGAACGAACAGGCCCAATTCCTGAAAATGCTCTCCGGGCTCGTGCGCGACGCCGTGGCGGTTATCCCGCAGACCGGCTCCGTGGAACTCCTGGAAACAAAGATGAGCGGCACGAACCCGCACAGCGAGCTCGTGCATTGGGCTGACGCAGAAATGAGCAAGGCGTGGCTAGGCGAAACGCTCACTACCGAACAGACGAACACGGGCGGCACGCAGGCCATGGCCACCGTACACAACGATGTGCGCAAGGACTTGACCATCGACGACGCGGCAATGATCGAGTCGAGCTTCAACCAGCTCATCCGCTGGATATACGAGATCAACTGGCCGAACGAGAAAGTCATCCCCTGGATGAATATCATCCTCCCGGAAGATTTGCAACAGGCCCGCCTGGAACGTGATTCGAAACTTACTCAGCTCGGTGTCAAGTTCAATGCCCAGTACATCACCGACGTTTACGGCATCGACGAAAAGTATTTCGAGATGGTCGAAGTCCAGCAAGGCGGCATGTTCGCCGAACATGATGACGAATGCCACTGCTTTGCCGAAGGCGGTATCAAGAGCAAGATCGAGAAGATGATCCAGGACCTTTCCGCAGAAGACTTGCAGGAACAGATAGAAGAACTGGCAAAACCAATCATAGACCTTACGGAACATTGCGGCAACTACGAACAGTTCGAAGAAGAACTCTACAAGATTCTCCCGAACCTTGGCAGCAAGAAAATGGACGAAGCCGTGACCAAATGCCTCGTACTCTCCGAAATGCAGGGCCGTGCTGATGCCTGATGAAAAGTTACAGAAAGAACTTTCTGTGTTATTCAATCTCCCTCATAAAAAGGCGATTGAATACTTTGATAAGAAAGTCGCTCTAGGCCCAAAGAAACATTGGGACTGGACGGACACGATGCGCCATGCTCACGACAGGGTTTTTGTCGTAGCTAAGGCGACAAGCATCGACTTGGTCAAGGATATCCACGCAAGTCTTCTGAAAGCGATTAAAGAAGGGAAACCCTATCAAGATTTTGCAAACGACATCATCCCGACGCTCAAGGAAAAAGGGTGGTGGGGCAATATCGATGCCGTAAACAAAGACCAGAAATTGGTCAAGCCGATAACGGTAGACCACAGAAGACTGCGAAACATCTTTAACACGAACGTAAAGACGGCATACGCAGCAGGTCGATACGAGCGGATGATGGAGGATGCCGATGTCGCACCATATTGGCGATATGTCGCCGTTCCGAAAGGTGCTGGAAACAAGAACCCGAGGGTGGAACATGCCGCGTTGCACAACCTTGTTTTCCGTTATGATGACCCGTTCTGGCAAACTCACTATGCTCCTAATGGCTGGGGTTGCCATTGCACTGTGTCCAGGATGACAAAACGAACGTTGGAAAAGAAGTTCGGCAAGCCGGCGAACGAAGTAGTGCGAGAAAGTAAACCCGAAGATTTCATTACCAAGACCGAAGAAATTGAGAGAGAACACATAAGACTTGACGGAACAGTAGAAACTCAAAAGGTCAAAGTGACGACGACTGGCTATAAAATCGGTAATACCGTTGTTTATCCAAGTCAAGGCTGGGACTATGCACCGGGTTCGTATTCGTTTGATTATGATAGGATGCTCGAAAGGAAGATTAAGGAACTTCCTCTAAAAGAACAGGAAGCAATGTTCGACCAACTATCAAGCCAAGTAGTAAACAGTTTCAAGAATATTGTTAATGTGGAGTCTGTATTGAACACCCCAAAGGGAGAGACTTTTGTGGCGGGAATGTTGCCGGAAAGCGTATTCGAAAATATAAAGACTGCAAAAGATGCCAAGAGAAAGCCTTTGAACATCGAAACAAGACTTCTCTCGATAAAGGACAAACGGATAATTCATGCACTCCGTTCCAATCATCCTGCAATTCCAAAGGATGTGTTGGCAAGGCTTCCTGAAAACATCAGGAACTGGATATGCACATACACGGAACGTGAAGGTTTAGTCTTTTATTCAGAACCTTTGAAAGACGACAAGTCTAAAAGATACAAGGTCGCCTTTGCTAAGGACACCCCCAAAGATGCTTATTTGACCTTTAAGACCGGTATGCTTGTTGATGCAAAATCTTTGAACAGGAAAACGGTTATAAAATGAAAAAAAAGAACGTAAGACTAGGCGGCGAACTCTAGTATGCAGGCACTTAATCTCAAAGGATCAGTTGGCTGAAGTGGTCAACCTCTTTCCACTAACTCAATACGTTCTTTAATCATAATATACCTCTTTTCTCGGAGAAAAGCAATGATCAAGGCCAAAATCGATGACAAAAATTGCGAAATCATGCTAAAAGGCATCGAAAACAACGGAAAAAACTTGTCCAGGGCGATGAAAACCATCGCCGTCGAGCTAGAAGAATCTGTCCGGGAAAACTTCGAGGTAGGTGGTCGATACAGCAAGGCTGGTTCCATAATAGGCGGCCCAAAGAAATGGCCAAAAAGCCAGTACGGCGGTTCACTGATAAGGACAGGTAACCTTCGCGACTCCATCACAAGCAAAAGCGACAAGGCTTCTGCACAAGTCGGAACAAATATCGCCTATGCAAAGATTCACAATTTCGGCGCAACAGTGGCAGGACAAACAATTATTCCTAGAGAAAAGAGGGCGCTCGCATTCATATGGAATGGCCTGCGCCGAATATACGCAAAAGTGACAACCAAGACTCATGACATCCCCGCCCGCCCCTTCATGGTAGTTCAGCCCGAAGATATCGAAGGCTTCAAAGAGACGCTTTTGGAACACTTGACGGAGGGGACAAAATGACCCTAGAACAAGCTCATCTGCCCGTTGTCCAGTTTCTTTGGCACAAAGTTAAGGTAACGGTAAATCGTGCGTTCGCTCACGCCCGTCTCGAAGGCAAGCTGGTGGACGGTCTTGCCGCAGTTATCCGTCATGTAGCGGCGCACTGCGTTCGGAGTCATCCGGGATGGACAGGCTACATGGTTGCCCGCGAACTTCTTCCAGATGCGAATGGCGACATCGAGCCCGAGGGTCGTAGCGACCCATTTAAGGTCTTCGTTCGGAAGGTCATCAACTGTTAGGGAATCCCAGACGCTCATTCTGTATTTCAAATATAATCAAAATGCGCGAAAAAGACAACAACACAAAAAAGGAAAAAAATGAATGAAAGATTTCAATTATCTGTTTCAGATTCATTCTTTGGAGCTGGCATGCCCTCTATTTGTTTCAAGAGTTCATCGGCGGCATCGAGGTCTTCTTTAATCTCTTCTTCTTCTTTTTTTTCGGCAACGTCCACCATCTGGCCTTTTATGTAGTTGACATATTTGAATGGAAGAACAATGGAAAAAATGATTGCCATAAATGTAATAGCGGCAAGAAGCGAAGCTCCGTATCGATTCTTTTCATCAAAGAAAACCATAAGGAAATAACCCAGAATAGGCAAAAGCATGAATACAATTCTCCATACCTCCACAGTCATTTCACTAGCGATATTGATTGCCGTGCTCTTGATTTCTGCGGCCCTATTCGCCTCTAAACTTTTGCGGTCGAACTTTTGCATGAGTACGGCCAATATGGCAAACGAAACGGAAGACATGATGCCGAAATACGAAATAAAACCATCCATCAATTTAAAAACAAAACTGAACTCGTCTTGTTCTAAAATGAAGATGCCCACAGATAAACTGGCTATGGCAACAGCCAGGTCCTTTACCCATGTCGGAATTTTATTCAGACGGCCACTCATGATTCGCTCTAAGTTCCTTAAACCAGTTCGTCAATTCCTTAAAAGCTTCATTCTTGAAAACGAAGGATCCGTACTTTTCAAATTTAACTTTTTTTGTTCGACAAAAACCGTCTTTTTTAATTTTTTCTCCTTGGCTTGTTTCGGCAAATACAGAGAACATCCCATCGTCAGAATCAAACACGGTTTCACCATGCGAACCAACAGACAAGAACGAATTAAACATAGCTTTGACATTCTTTTCCGGAATAAACTTAAGCTCGACTTTTACAGCGCCATTCTTGCTTTCAGCTCGGCTTTCAGAAGTGCAAAGTTGAAGTTTGCTTATGTCAGAATTTATTATGGCGTCCTGAACAGAGATTGGTTGCACAAAACCGTTCAATCGCACATACTTGATTCCGTGATTTTCAATAGCCTCTTGAATTGCACGAGAAAATTCTTGGACTGGAATAAACTTGGCTTTGCCGAGAAGTTTGTGAACAAAGTTCCACACCAAGGAATATTCTCGTCCATCGGAAACCATTGCTATAGCTGCATTGCCACAGAACAAAGCCATGGCTTGGCATTTTAAGTAATCGGAATCCTTTTCAGGAGGCTTTACCTCAACCTCAATAGAATCCTTTTGCAAGTCGCTGGACGCATGCCTTATGATATCAATCGGAACACCTTCTTCATATCTTGCTATATGCAGTAAAACGATGTCACGATTAGCAGTGACATTCATGGCGCACGCTTTGCCCTTGCCGTCTTCAAGCGTAACTATTCTGCTTTCGACAGTATTCTTGCCCTTAAGTTCCTTCTGGATTTCCTCGGTAATGTTCACGCCTTTCGTTTCAGTAAGAGCGAAAAGGCTGAGCGTGATTTCCTTTGTTGAAGATGTCTTTGTTGCCATAATTGGTTATGTCCTAAAAAAGCTCAATAATATTCCCTCTTACGCGGTAGCTTGGGCGGGGGGTGTTTCGGGTTCGGCGGTGGCTTGGCTTGTGGCGGCGTGGCGGGAGCTCAGGGCGAGGGCTACGACCTGGTTGAACAGGCGGGAGAGTTCCTCGACGGTGGGCGTGGCGGTGCCGTTCTGCCAGGCGGTGAACGTGGCGGGGCTTACCCCCACGAGCTGGGCGAGGCGGCTTGCGGGCGTGTTCGAAAGCTCGATGGCTCCGTTTATGTCAATATCAACATTTGTTGATTTCTTGTTAGAATCAACGATTGTTGCTTCATCTACGCTTATTGAACCCTTTTTTAGAAAAATTAGGTCATACCCGCAAGCATCGCATAACTTTTTAGCCACGTCAAGTTGCGGGCTACGGGAGCCGTTTAGGTAATTGGCAAGGGCTGCCGTGGTTATTCCTGCGTGAGCAGCGACTTCCTTCTGGGTTTTACCCGATTCTTCAATTTTTTGACGGAGAAAAGTAGAGTACATAGAAAAAATCAACAAATGTTTATAAAACCTCTTGACAATCAACAAATGTTTATATACATTTGTTGATGTAGTGGTAATAATACCACCACAAAACAATCTACTAAAAACAAGGAAACTTGCCAAATGGCCAACGACTTCACCGTGACTAAAATCGCATGGGGCAAGGCAGCCGCCAAGGTCTCCGAAATCGTCGGAAAGCCCTACAGTGCCCAATATATAAGGGATGTAGCCACGGGCTACCGCACCAACAAACAACTCGCTCCCATCCTCAAGGACCTGGGGCTCACCACCAAAGGAGTAGCATAATGATCAAGAAAATTTTCGACGAAGAACCCGAAACCACCACCGAAGGGTATACCGAAACGGTACACCCTTTGGACGAAAAAGAACCCGAAATCCAGGGTGAAGGCGATACCGACTTCGACCGTGAAGTCCGTGGCGAAACCCTGCCCGCCGTCAAGGAAGAACCGCCCAAGGCAGAAGAGCTCGACCCGACCACCGCGACCGCGCTCAAGCTGCGCTACCGTATCTTCAACGGTGCCGATATCCGAATGGTGCAGGACGAGAACAAGGAAGTGTGGTTCGTCGCCGACGACGTGTGCAAGATTCTTGGCTACACCCAGAGCACGGCGAAGGTCATCAGCGTCCACTGCGGCAAGGTTGCCGACTCGAAGGACCTTGTGGAAGGCGAAACCGAACTATGCAAGAAGATCACGGTGGACACCAAGGGCGGCAAGCAGGCGATGATCGCCATCAACGAACCCGACCTCTACCGCCTCATCATGACGAGCCGCATGCCCGACGCCCGCAAGTTCGAGAAGTGGGTCGTCGAAGACGTGCTCCCGACCATCCGCAAGACGGGCAAGTACACCGTGCGCCGCAAGATTGACTACACGCCCAAGGCCGAAGACGCCCAGGTCGTCCCTGCCGAAGAGAGCGTGCAGTGCGAACTGTTCCCCAACATGATGCCCTCGATGGCCTTCCCGAAAAATATCAACAAGCGCATCAATAGCATCAAGCAGCAGCTGTTCGACGAAGGTCACGTTTTCCCGAGCAACAAGGACTTTATGAAGTTCCTGGTGCAAACCGCTATCTATGCGCTCGACAAGAAGAACGGTTTCGACAACATTTTCGAAATCGTCACAAACGACAAGGACTAGGAGGGGTAAGATGCAACAGACCGTATTCGTAGTCAAGTGTTTCCGCGATATCAAAGACGGACGCGACACGGCAATCGTCCTTGAATATGACATCAAACATATCGGCGGGTTCTACCGCATAGTCGCTGCGAAAACCACAAAAGCGCTTGCAGACAATGACATGATGACGATGATCCGTGCAGCTGCACAACGATATAATCCGGTTGCGGTTTACGCAGATACCAAACTCAATATCGTCGGTCAACGCTTCGACATCAATGACGATGACAAGATTATGCCCATCGTTCCTAATGCCAGAGCCAAGGCCGTTGAAAGGGACTTTTATGCAATAAAACACCTACTGGAAGGCTAGTCCAGTTCATCTTCAATCACAACAAGACGAGGTAATCCATGAACACATCCGTTCCAATGAACACGCTAATCTCTTCCTCGGCGGACCGCTACTGCGATATCTGCGGGGGCGTCGCAAAAATCACTGTCAATCGCGACCACTTCTGCGGCGAATGCTTGCAGGCCCGCCGTGTCCGCGCATTCCTCCTTGGCAGAGCGAGCAAGTAAGATGCAGCCGATCTGGATAAGTTCAGCGAAGACCGCGGAGCTTCTCGGGTTGTCCGAACGCCAGGTGCGCAATATCGTGAGCAGCTGGGATTACAAGTGGGACACCGAGAACGGACGCAAGGTGCTCAAGATCAACGCGAGGAGTCTTCCGAAGGAAGCGGCCGACCGCTACGTCATGGAGACTCTGCCCGAAGCTGTCGAAGTCGCCTCCCGTTCGGAGGATGTCGAGACCGTCATCAGGAGTTACGACCGTGCCACATCCCGAGCGAAGAAAAACTTCGACAAGTGGACGCTCATTCTCCTGAAGTGCGAAGGCATCACGGGCACGAAGGAGCTCGGGCGTTTCGTGGACGAATGGAACAAGGCCCACCCCGAAATGAAGACGAGCATCAAGAGCATCTACCGTCAACGTGCCTCTGTCGAGGACTGCGGCAAGATTGCCCTCATCAACCACCGCGAGACGATGAAGTCCACCGTGACCGATGCGATGTTCGACGACTTCAAGACGGCCTACCTCACCGCGAACAAGATAAGCGTTTACTCCAGCTGGATGATTGCGCTCGGCAAGGCGATGGAACGCGGCGAATGCAAGGACGAATCCGATTTTCCGAGCAAGTCGGCATTCGTGCGCAGGCTCAAGAACGAGTATGCACCCGACGTCATCTACTTCGCCCGCGAAGGCAAGAAGAAGTTCTACGACAACAAGGGATATCACCTCGACCGCGACTATTCCGACCTCAAGGCGGGAGAAGTCTGGGTGGGCGATACCCGCACGTGGGACGTGTTCGTCAAGGTGCAAGGGCAGGAAAAGCCCGCCACCTGCTACATCACGCTGTTCATCGACTTCAAGACGTACATGCCCATGGGATGGTGCCTGCACCATGACGCTCCTGGCACCGAGAATACCTTGCGGGCTCTCCGCAACGGTATCCAGCGCTACGGCATTCCCGAGAACATCTACGTGGATAACGGCCGCGAATACCGCAACAAGGATTTCTCCGGGCAGTCGCGCGGGCACCAGATCGTGGAAGACGAGCAATACGCCGAATCGCTCGCAAGCCGGCTCGGAATCAAGATGCACTTCGCCATCGTCCGTAACGCACGTGCAAAGGTCATTGAACGCAACTTCCTGGTCATTAAAAACGGCTTTGACAGGCTGTTCAACAGCTTCAAGGGCGGCACCGTGGTCGAGAAGCCCGAACCGCTGAAAGGCGTGCTCAAGAGCGGGAACTTTGCCACCTGGGAGGAGTTCGAGAGCCTTGCGCAGGACTACATGACGAACGTATTCCCCGGGCTGCCGTGCCAGGGAGAACACCACAAGGGCAGGAGCCGTGCGGAGCTCTGGAACGAAGAAATCGTCAAACGCGAACCGATGCGCCACGTTTCCAAGGATACGCTGTCGATGCTCGTGAGCCGTACCGTGTCGGGCAGGATTCGCCACATGGGCTTCTACCTCCCGCAGCTCGATTCCTGGTACTGGGCCGAATGGATGCCCGTGTGGAAGGGCCGCGAGGTCATCTTCCGCTACGATCCCGACGACATGCGCACCGCCTGGTGCTACGACCAGAACAAGAAGCTCATCGGCGAATGCGCTTTGCAGAGCGCCGTGGGTGCCATGGTAAAGGACGACGATGCCGTGGGCAAGGCACAGATTGCCGAAGGTGTCGCCCGCAAGCGCCACGAAGAGAAGCTCCTGAAGGAAATCTGCCCCGACATGACGAAGGAGCAGGCGGCGGACTACATCAGCGCCATGCGCACCGCCGTGGGCCCGCAGGACATCTTCGTGCCGCAGGGCCCCACGCACCTCACGCGCCACGACAAGGACGCGCAGGAACTCAGGACCGACAGGAAGGTGGGCAACGCGGACTTCTACAACCTTCTCGGGGACGACGTGGAGGAACGCGAATCCACCGACCTCTGGGACGAACTTTCAACCGGCGAGGCAATGTAAATGGACAAGAACATCGATACGGTAGCCATGCTCCGCATATACCGCGCCGTGGCGGGGCCCGTAGCCAAGAAGCACGTGCGTATCGCACTGGAAATCATCAAGAACAATGGCAAGTTCCCGGTAGGCCTGCTCAAGAGCGAAGTCCGAACCTGGTTCAGGGTAAAGGAATCGCTTGCAGACCACGGCATCCTCTAGAAATTAGCCGATGGGGGCAGGCACAGTAGCCACGACACGATTATCTCCCTCCTTAAAACCGCCCCCGGAGGCACCCCCTTTCAACACAAACACCGCAACCATAAAGGATAGAATATGGACGCAATCATCAAACAGCTCAAGGAATACATGTCCCGCAACGGGGCATCGCAGACCAAGGTGGCTAACGCCATGGGCATAAGCCCCGCGACGCTCAGCTACTTCATCAAGGGCACCTACACAGGCGACATCGACGCCATCTGCGACAAGGTGAAGGACTTCCTGGAAATCGAGGCGCAGCGCGACACCATCAAGCAGAACGAGGGCATCGTGCAGACCAAGTGCTTCAAGACCATCCACAAGTTCTGTTCGCTGGTCCTCAGCCACCAGATTTGCGGGATGCTCACGGGCGACGCCGGATGCGGCAAGACCACCGCCCTCAAGGCGTTCGCGAAGGCGCACCCCTCCATCATCTTCATCGAGGCCGACCACGGCTACACCGCGAAGGCACTCTTCGACGAACTCTGTGCCGAACTCGGTCTCGACGACCGTGGCAGTCTCCACCAGAAGCTCGTGCGCGTCGTTGACAAGCTCAAGGATTCGGGCCGTCTCATCATCATCGACGAGGCGGAGCACTTGCCCTACCGTGCGCTCGAACTCATCCGCCGCGTCCACGACAAGGCGGGCGTGGGCATCGCGCTCTGCGGCATGCCCAGGCTAGAAAAGAACGTGCAGGGCGACAAGAACCACTACGCCCAGCTGAACAGCCGAATCAGCGCACCGTGCCGTGCGAAACTCCTGGACAACACCGACGTGAAATCCTACATCGAGAGCCGCTTCAAGGATTTCGAGGCGAACTGCATTGAACACGCCGCGCAGATCTGCCGCAGGAACTTCCGCCTGCTTTCGCACCTCGTGATGTGGAGCAAGGAAATCATGCGCAACAACAACCGCGACACCCTCGACAACGAAGTCCTGGACACAGCGTCGCAGATGCTCGTGGTGGCAAGATGACGACGCCAGCCGACAGGAGGGCCGAACAGTTCCGCCAGATACACGGGCTTGTGCGGCTTCTCGGTCTCGACGACGCTGCCTACCGCGACATGCTGGCCGACCGCTACGGTGTAAGGAGCAGCAAGGACCTCTCGCCACAGCAGCGCTTCGCGCTTGTCAGGAGCTTGCGCGAACAGGTGCACGGTAACGTGCAGAAGTTCAGCGAACTCTCCGGCAGGGCAAGGCACAAGGCGAGCCCCGCGCAGCTCCGGGCAATCGAGGCGATGTGGGCGCAGGTCAGCCGCGCAGAGACTTCCGAGGCCCGCAGCAAGGCGCTGAACGCATTCTGCAAGCGACTCACGGGAGTCGAGGTCATCAGCTGGATCTGCAAGGACGACGCGAAGATACTCATCAAGGCGATACACGCCATGGGGGCGCAGAGCCCCGAAGAATTTAACCGAAACAAGAACACAAACCAGAGGTAATCCTATGGCAACAAAAGACAAAGACGGCAACTGGCTCGACGACCGAGGCCGCCCCGTTCCCGAACAGTACATTCCCGCGACCGACAAGAAACGCGACCAGCTCGTCGAACGCACCTTCAAGAAGGTCGTGAAGCTCTCCGAAAAGATTGCCGAGACGAAGTGCGAAATCGTCGGTTCCATCGACAAGTATCTCGACGAGCTCGCGAAGGAGAACCGCGTCCGCGAGAACTGGAAGGGCAACATCCTCCTGCAAAACTTCGACAAGTCGCTCTGCATCGAGCGCCGCATCGACGACAACATCGGCTTCGACGAAAAGCTCCAGATGGTGAAGACCATCGTGGACAAGTGGATTGCCGGGCGGCTCGACGGCATCGACGAGAACCTCGGCAAGGTCATCACGCAGGCGTTCAACGTCGACAAGCAGGGCCGTGTGAACACCGCCATGCTCATGAAGCTCCTGCACCTCGAAATCGAGGATTCCGAATGGAAGAAGGCCATGCGCATGCTGAAAGAGTCGATCATCGTCAAGTCCTCCAAGCAGTCCATCAACTTCAAGCGCAAGGTGAAGAAGGATTCCGGCGAAATCTGGGAAACCGTCGTGCTGAACTTCAACGATGCCGTCGCATCCGAGAAGAAGGAGAAGGCAGATGATAAATAACGACGCCTACAGGATGCTTGAACTCTTCAAGGGACAAATCTCGCTCGAAACGGATTCACAGTTCGGCTACGCGGTCACAATCCGTCACGACATGGGCAAGCCGATAGTCAAGGGTGTCGGCTCCAGCCCGAGCAAGGCGCTCGAAGACCTCGCCGTAAAGATGGAAAAGTAACCATGAACAGAACGCAGGTTTTCCCGCTCGTACTCATCCTGCTCGACCTCGCGGCAGCCGTCGTCTACGGAATCGTTGACATGGACGTGCGCAAGGTCGTCTACTGGGTGGCTGCGGCAGTCCTTACCATAACCGTCACGTTCTAGCCATTTTCGTGACGGTTAACCCGGTCGGTTGCGGTTGGCCACGGGCCCGGAGTTGTGACCGGAGCCCGGCGGGGTTCGAGCCCCCGCACTGACCCTATGCTCCGGGTGGAGCAGAACCAAGACCCATCGCAGGGATTCAGCGGTGGCTCATCTTTTCGAAAGATGTGTTTTCCATAGGGGCGTCAGCAGGTTAAGTCCAGACGCCCACTGAGAGATCCGCTCTTGTTCGGTGCAACGATGGAAGCCACAGATGACGAAAAGGCGTGAAACCACGCCCCTTCGGGGACGTGAGCGTTCGTAACTCTACGAATACTCAAAAAACGGACTCCTAGCCTTGCGGGATATGTCATCCGGGCATCACGGGCGGCAAGGCAGATGCAGGAACCGCTGGACGGTTTCGGTAGATTTCGAGGATTGGCGGCGGTCACGCACCTCGGTAAAACAACCGCCAAAAGTTTTTGGAGAATGATATGAAAATCAAGAGAGAATACCCCGAATACGTGACATGCAGCTGGTGCGGTTACAAGAAATACTGCAAGCTCGAAGGCCACAAGTGGGTCTGCAAGGCCTGCGACACCACCCACCCCCAAGGAGTCGAACGCAAATGAAACTCGCCTACAAGCCGTCAAGACCCATGTGGAACCGCTATTCCAGATGTGAAAACATGTTCAGCATAAAGAATCCGCTCCGAATCGAAATCCAGGCCAAGTGCTTTCCCGGGACGTTCGTCTACAACATATTGCCGACCTACGTCACCGACTTCCGCAGCGGTCCTTCCATAGTGAACCCATTCATCCCGAAAATCGGCGACACGAAGCTCGCGCTCGCCTGGCTAATCCACGACGTGAACTATCACGGCTTCACCAGCAAGAAACTTGCAGACAGGCTGCTTCTCGAAATGCTGAAACATGCCGGCCTGGGAACCGTCAAGAGCCATGCGGTCTATTATGCAGTCAAGTTCTTCGCAGGCTCGCACTACAACCGGCTCGACGAGGACCAGGGCTACATCTACAACAGGAACAAGGGACTCGTGAAGTTCCAGTGGCTGGACGAAAAGGGCTTCTCCATCAAGCGGTTCAACGGGAGGCGGATAATATGTTCTTCAAGAAGATGAAACCCGTCATGAAGGCGGCCTACTGTGTCGCCTATCTCACACTTTTCGTGACCGTACTCTGCCAGATAGCCTTATCGATGTAGGAGAACCCATGAACAGCCCGCTCGTATCGCATACCGAGATAAGCCCTAACAGGACTTCTCCCCGTAACCATAAGATAGACACCATCACAATACACTGCACCGCAGGCCATATCGACGTACGTGCGCTCGGCAAGATTTTCGCAGCACCCGCCCGCATGGCATCGAGTAACTACGGCATCGACGACGAAGGCCACATTGCGCTCTATGTCGACGAAACCGACCGCAGCTGGTGTTCAAGCAATGCGGACAACGACAACCGTGCAGTCACCATCGAGGTGTCGAGCGACTACAAGGCACCTTACAGCGTAACCGACGCTGCGTTTTCGAGCCTCGTCTACCTGGTTGCCGACATCTGCAAAAGGAACGGCATCCAGAAGCTCCGCTGGTTCCACGACAAGACCCTTGTCGGCAAGGTTGACAAGAGCGGCGAACCCGTCCAGAACATGACCATCCACAAGTGGTTCGCGAAGAAGGATTGCCCGGGCCAATACCTGGAAGAGCGCATGTTCGAAATAGCCGCCAAGGTGAACGCACTGCTGTAAAATGGAGGATAAAATGAAAGAAATCCTTATGAGTATCCACCACAAGTGGGCACAGCTGATCTACAGCGGCGAAAAGACACTGGAACTCCGCAAGACTGCCCCCAAAGGCTTCGAAAAAGGCGAAATCAAGGTTTACCTCTACGAAACCGACCTGAAAAGCATCACGGGCGTCATATCCGTTAATTTTTGCCACATAATCACCGAAATAACGCCCAAGATCGTCGAAAATTCGTGCCTTTCGCTCGAAGAAATCGAGCAATACAAGGCAAAAGGCAGGGGGAAGCTCTACGGTTGGGAAATCTGCGGCGTCGATGAATACGGCCCCGACTGGCTCTATCCCGAAGACTTGCACATCAAAAGGGCCCCGCAATCCTGGCAATTCGTGAGGTAAACACCATGGAACACGTATTGAAAGTGAGAAAAAAGAACTTTGAATCGCTCCTGAACGGCGATTTGACATTCGTAATCCGCAAGGTTGACCGTCTCTACAGTGCAGGCGACCGCCTGCTGCTCCTGGAGACCGACGGTGGCAAGGAAACAGGCAGGAGCCTCACCGTTCGAATCACCGTCATCATGCACTCCGAGGACATCGACGGCATCAAGGAAGACTATTGCATCTTTTCAGTCAAGCGCTCGGGCAAGAACACCCGGACGAACGTTGGCAACCGTCCGGCGAGCGAAGAGGAAGCCGTCGAGTATGCCGCGAAGCTCGGCAAGTCTGCCGATTGCGCCAAGCGCTTCTACAACTACTATGCAATGACAGGGTGGAAGATGAAATCCGGGCTCCCGCTTTCCGACTGGCATGCCGCACTCAGGAACTGGAAGGATTACCAGGGCGAGCAGAAGACGCAGGAGCAGACCGAAACCGACAACAAGCTTGAACTCCTCCTCCCGCTGCTGCTCAAGAAAACGGCAGGTCTTTCCAGGCAAAAGAAAGACCTCGTTTTCAATGATCCGCACATAGGCACGGTGCTCAACTTTTACGGCTTTGACAGGTTCGAATACCCGTTCAACGCCTTAGAGGTCAAGGAAATGGTCAAGCACTACTACACCAGCAAGAAACTTGGCACCGGATGCGTCAAGATGCGCTCTCCGAACCCCTACGGCAAAGGAACACTCCGTGTACCCACTATCGAGGAGTTCTCCGCAATGTTCCAGAAGAAAAAAGCGGAAAAAGCCGAAGGCTAGATTCTCCACCCGCAAAAAAATTAAAGGCAGGATACAAAATCCTGCCTCTTTTTTTTCCCACGAAGCGCGAAAAGCTCAATTTCATTTCCGCACCCGATTTCCGCACCTCTTTTTTGTGGATTTTTTCAAAACAGCTTTAATGGTCTAAAAACGCCATTTCACTAATAAAAAAATGTCTCATGATTTGTGAGACATTTTTGCGAGCAAGAAGAAATCGCGAAATTTGCGAAAAAACGGAAAATTCGTAAAACCCAAATTTATCGGGTCAAATGAGACAAGCAAACCCAATAAAATCAAGGCTTCCGGCCATATTCACAGATTTATTTCTTGTCTCATTTCTTCCGCTTTGGCTTAGCCAATAGTCTCTTGCGGCTATGCCGCTTAGTAGCTATGGTCCCCTTTAGGGGAGATCGAAGCCCGAAGGGCCGGGAGGGCCGCCCGTATCCTGCGCTCGGCCCTCTAGGTGAAAAAATTGCGGCGTGAGGCCGCAATTTTATGCCACGAGAGCCCGCCTCTGCGCAGCAGGGAACGCCCGTAAGGCTCCCGGCGGGAGCCCGGCGGATATCTCCTTGAGCCTGGAATGTTCGGTTTGCGGTTCCCTTGACTATCTTCGCATGGGTGCTTTCAAAGCCTTTATCGCGCGGAAAGGTTTTCTCTTGCTTTTCTGTAACCTGCGGGGAAGAATGCTGAAAAGCCTTTTGCAATCAAAATCTATGGGATTGATGTTTGGGGCTAGCTGCCTTACATGATGCCGTAGGTCATGACGGGTTTTTAAGGCCGCTCCTTTGCACCCAAAGGTATTTTTTTATGGTCCTGCTTGCTATGGAAAATTCGGAAATTCCGAATTTCCGCGAAATTTTTCAAAAAAAACCGTCCTTTGTCCTGATGATGCGTAGGGGAGGCTACATTATTCATGCCTATGTCGGGAGGCTGTCAGTAACCCGATTGGTTAAACAAACTAAAAAAGGACTAAATATGAAAAACAAAAATGTGGTTAAATCTATCACCCCAGAACTACTCCAGGAAATTTTTTTGGATTATGCCAATGCGCTTTGTGCAGAAGAACTCAGAACGACGAGAGAAGTTTCCCTTTACAAAGAACATTCGAAAGAGGCCTATGAGGAGAATCGATGCTGGTTTGAGGCTTTGTCTGGGTGGGTTGACAATATAAAGGCTGGCAAGATATTGCGTGTGCTGAAATTTGTCGGTGCTTACGATGGTCATAAAATAGACAACGACCGTCTTCTGACAGCACTGAGGACTCTCTGTTACATCGCCCGTTTTGACGATGGTATTGATGGAAAATTATTTGCCTTTGAAGGGTGCCTCTATGAAATCCCGTATGATTATCTTTATCGTTTCGAGCGGTTCGTAAGAACTGCGGTGTGAGTTCCGCGTTAGGGATCGAAGCCCGAAGGGCCGGGAGGGCCGCTGGTGTCCTGCGCTCGGCCCTCTAGGCGGAAAAATTGCGGCTTGAGGCCGCAATTTTATGCCGCGAGAGCCCGCCCCTGCGCAGCAGGGAACGCCCGTGAGTGGGAGGCTTGTTAATTCCACTCCTTCTTTTTTAGGGCTTTTAAATAGTTCTGCTTCAAATCTCTCCTGTTGCCGAAGAATGCCATTTCTGACTTTGAGAAAAGGTTGCTTTCAAGTTTCAGGTTTAT
>Ga0265298_10001271_pt1 | contig 37326 bp, 34 predicted proteins | sample AusTroGonzalo_MG_3_FD_193486 | JGI IMG/M metagenome (GOLD analysis project Ga0265298, IMG submission 193486) | Bovine rumen microbial communities from tropical cattle in Woodstock, Queensland, Australia - Gonzalo_01 | ecosystem: Host-associated > Mammals > Digestive system > Stomach > Rumen ...
GCATGATAACCTTGTCATAACCATACTGCTCGCCGTTCTCCTGATGCTCAAAAGTAAGCAGTGAACCGCAGATAAGCGGCTGTCCGAACTTGTTACCAAAGTCCGATGCACCGTTAGACGCCTTGATAAGTATCTGCTCAGGTGTCTGATAGAGCCACTTGCGCTCCTTGAGGCTCTTCTCCCATGTACGTTTCTCATCGTTGCGGGGATAAGAGGTCATATAGACAGCAGTACCTGCAATAGGCCATGAACCTGTACCGCCACCCATACGGTCGCGGATCTCACCGCCGGTACCGGTTGATGCACCGTTGAACGGCTCAACCGTGGTGGGGAAGTTATGTGTCTCGGCCTTAAGAGATATTACGGTCTCGATATTCTTGATTATGAACCAGTCTGATGTTGAGTGATCGGCCGGAGCGAACTGCTCTACAACCGGGCCCTGAGCAAATGCAACGTTGTCCTTGTAGGCTGAAAGGATGCGGTTGGGGTTCTCTTGAGTTGTCTTCTTGATAAGACTGAACAGGGATGACTCCATCTCCTTGCCGTCGATGATGAACTTTCCGCCGAAAATCTTGTGGCGGCAGTGCTCAGAGTTGATCTGTGCAAAGCCGAACACCTCGCTGTCAGTCAGCTTGCGACCAAGCTCGCCCTCAACCTTGTGCAAATAATCAATCTCCTCCTTTGAAAGTGCCAGACCCTCCTGCTCGTTGTAAGACTCCAGGTCATCTATAAACAGAATGGGCTGCGGCTTGATATCGACAGTAAAAATCTTCTGGTCAAGACCCTTGTACAGGCGCTGCAACATGGGGTCATAGTCTGCATCGGCATTAGCCACAGGGAAATACTCCTCGATACGGCTGATACCCTTAAGACCCATGTTCTGGGTAATCTCAACGGCATTGGTACTCCAAGGGGTAATCATTTCGCGGCGCGGACCGACAAAGAAACCTTCCAGTGAATCCTGGTCCAGAGCAGTGGCCTCACCATACAGCCAGCTCAGCTTCTTAACATCCTCAGCCTGCAGTTTTGAAACAGTCTCAGTGGCAACAATCGTGCCCGTTGGGTTCTTGAAAAAGATAATCATTTCAGTATAACAAATTTGAGATTGCAAATTTAATGATTTCCAGCCTTATTACCCTTTATTCACCCGCCCTAATTATCAACACTCCGCCATTAAAAAACTATTTCTCGTTAAAAATCAGTTTCAACCCTTGACGGGTATAGTAAGGGAAGCGAGTATCACTGGATATTAGAGGCATTCCTAATGTCATAGCGTGCGATATTATCACATGATCCGATGGATCCTTATGATTCATGACTTTGTTTACGCTTAAACGTGAGTACGTCTGCATCACATCCTTTGCAATGGGCAGAATTTCAACAAAATGTGTCTTCTCTATGGAGCGCACCATATCCTCAGCAGTTTTCCATTTTTTATTACCCCATCCCTTGTTGTTATAAGCAATAATAAGTTCACGGACACTCTCAGCACTTATGTACATAAGAGTCTCTGGCTCACTTAAAATAGAAAAAACATTGGGGTCAAGTTTATCATGGTCAGTGCTTAGGTATATGAAGATATTGGTATCAAGCAAATATCTCATAACAATAACATTGGATCTTTAACCCATACTTCTCCTAAATGTTCAACAAATGATTTCATACTCCTGTTTTGTGGTACAATAGTAGCCTTGATGGCCCTCCTCTCCTCCGGGGTCATCTTTTTCTTCCTCATTTTTGAGGTGTTTTTTGTGGTTTTGGTTTCCATAATATTAATGTTTTAAAACTGTTTATGGCAAAGGTAATACAAGCCCAAAGTATTACAAAACATATTTGTTTGTTTTTACGCGCTAACTAGAAAAATTTTACGCGCTAGTTAGCGAGTCGGTTTTTTCCCCTTTTCCGATGACATAACAAAAATACTTTTTCACCTTTGCGGTCTACAAATTTTTGTCCAACTTTTTCAGTATAAGACAAAACGGGTACTGCGGGCGGTTACCTCTCCCGCTGTGCCCGTCATGGCATCAAATGCAAGTGATGTGCGTGTTTTCATGGTTGTTGCGTTTCATGGTCCTGATCTGATACAATGCAAATATAATATATATATGCGGTTTGCAAGTATTTTGAGGGATATTTTGCACAAAAAGTTTAGGAGTGTGCATTGCAGTTAAAAGAGGACTCTCTAACGCTTTCATATCTTTGATTATTAGTACAAATCTTATTAGATATAAAAAGAAGAAGAAAAGTGTGGTTTTAATTAGACGAGCATCATTAATTCTCTTATTTTTGCAAAGAATGATATTTATAATTAAACAACCAACATGAAGGAATAATCAGTTATGATGTATTTTACAAAACCTTTCAATTATGATAATTCGCTCGATTTACCAAGTGTAACCAAAGAATATCTGCTAAGTATTGGCGTTGAAGAAACCTCTATAGGTTATTATGATGAGCCTGAGAACGGAAAATATGATATTCCTATTGAATCCCACCCCATTGAAATATTACTATCTCAGAATTATGATTGCGTGGTTCCAGTCTGGAGAGAAGAAACTGCTTTAGGCGGATACTTATTGGCGAGAAAAGGGAAAGATTGCATGATTTTATATAAAGATGGTGATAGATGTGGATACATTATGGATTCGTTTGTTACAATAATCCCGCCAATCAACTCTAACGAATTTGTAGTACAGAATAAAGAAGGCAAATGGGGAGTAGTTGCCCCTCATAAGGAAACTGCTATAGTAGAATTCGGAAAATATAAATACCTCTGGGGATATGATTCAGGTTTATGTATGGTTGAGGTGGATACTGACAACAAGCAGACCTTTTCTAATAGAGGAATTATAGACTCTAATGGCATTGAGGTAATTAAGCCATATACATATACGGATATATACAGTTTTTATGGTAAGAATACCTCTGTAATTAAAGTGGAATTGGAAGACAAAGAATTAATTATTGAGAAATCAAGTTTACTCCCAAAAGATATCAAACAAAAAACAGTATCAAAAATGGATTACAGACAAGATATTAAGAAATGCTACCAAAGCATATTGGAAGAAGAGAAAATCACCGTTAACATGGAATTCTCTTTGGGTTTTCTAGTAAACGTAAGAAGCATTTATCAAACTTTAGATTATTTGAAGTTTTTGGTGGTTTATGCATGGGAAAAACTAGAATATGGCACATATGAAGATTTTTTCCACGGCAACGAGTTAAAAACAAAATATCTCAGTTTCTTAAGATATCAACATGATTTTATTATTCAGCACTCTCTCAAATATCTAAGACTTAATCATGTAAGAACTATATTTGACGATAATTTAGACACACTAGAGACGATGGAAAAAATAATTAATGCCATTGCCTAACCCTTATATCACGTAGTATTATGAAGAGACTGCTTTTCATTCTTACCATATGTTTTTTTTCTGTTTCATGCGGTAAGAATAAAACGAACAGCACAATATACGAACACCAATTCCAGAGTTCAGTTTACTGGTAATCGCGTTCAAGAAGTATCATATATTGGAAGTGAAGTCTGGTTTGAATACCATGAAGGAAGTATCCCTTATTGATTTAAGTTTGCTCCAATTTGCGCATCGGCCCTATCACAACCATTCCTAATCACTTAAACTTGTTATTCCAAAATGGAATATCAAATTATGTGAGTAGCTGTTATTATGCGGTCACAAATTGTGACCGCATCCGCCAGAAGCACTTCTGAACCACTATTTTGAGAACATCACCCCCAATCAGTAATTGTTTCCATGTTCAAGATCACAATCTGTGACCATGAAAAAGACGTGCCCTTTAATAGTTTTCTTGTATTAGATTCCAATTCGTCATTTGCAGCCAAACAACAAGCAGAGCCGACAACTCATTGATAATCAGTCCGAGGTCACAAATTGTGACCTCAAAAGAAAACATAACGTACTGATACTCAATATAAGGTCACAATTTGTGACCTTATTAGTTTAGATTTGATTTGATGTCTTCTTTAGCAAATTCAGCTTCCAATTCACGAATCATCTCTTCACCCTCTATACCAAGACCTGCCGCTAATTCACGTTCAGCTTGATCAATACGAGCGCGTATCTCCTCCATAGTGTAAGGTTTCGGTGTTGATGTGCCCATTTTTCGTATTTCTTTTATTGATTATTCAATGCGATAATACGACTTTTACTTGAAACTGCATTAAAACAACAGTCTCTATTTGCACTAAAAAAAAACAAGTTCCTTATTTCTCCACTCGGCTTGCACTATATTTGCAGTATCTGATACCAGAGGGTGTTCCAAAGACATAAAGGTGTCAGATTGGGACGCCCTTTGTTTTTGATATCATGTTGTTTAACCTAATTTATACTTGTTTGTTTTATGACTTTGAAAGACAAAAAAACGGAGAGTAATGGAATTGTGTCGACAGTGTCGACAGAATCTTTAATCCAGGATTTGCGCCAGATTATTGATGGCGCACGTAGTAGAGTAGCCGCTCAAGTTAACAGCGAACTAACCTTGATGTATTGGCACATTGGTGAGCGCATTAATCGCGAAGTGCTTGGCAATGAGCGGGCCGAGTATGGAAAACAAATTGTTGCGACAGTGGCGCAACAATTGCAGATGGAGTATGGCACTAAGGGATTTGATGAAAAAAGCATTCGCAGAATGATGCGTTTCGCGGTAATATTTCCCGACATTCAAATTGTCGCGCCACTGGCGAGAAAATTGTCCTTTTCTCATTTTCAGGAAGTTATGTGTTTAAAAGACAAGCTTCAACGCGAGTTTTATCTTACATTAGCAGCCTCAGAAAGATGGTCAAAACGTCAACTCCGAGAGAAGATAGACGGTATGCTATTTGAACGAACAGCTATAAGTGCTAAACCTGAAGAACTTATTAAAAAGGAACTTAGTGAATTACGAGACAAAGATGTAGTTTCACCTGACCTGGTATTTAAGAGTCCATATTTCTTGGAGTTCACTGGTCTAAAAAGCATGTATAGCGAGAAGAGTCTCGAAGATTGTCTGGTTGTTAATCTGGAGCAATTCATGAATGAGATGGAGCCGGGCGAAGAAACGCCAATGGGATTATTGCTTTGCACCGAAGGCGGCGAGGAGCAAATTGAGTTGCTTCAGTTGGATAAATCAGGAATCAAAGTGGCACAATACCTTACAGAACTACCACCGCGGCATGTACTCATGAACCAGATTCAAAAGACTATGGAGGCTGCTAAAGCGCATTTTGACAACTTATGTGATGATTAACATCAAAACTAACAAGCCCCTCAAGTTCGTTGCAAGACAGCATACTTGAGGGTCTTTTATCTATCTCTTATCTATATCCAAGAAGTCATATTTAAGTGTGCAAAAAGAATGCATATGAAGAAAGAATTTGAAAAAACAGAAAAAAATATTATCTATGCAATGTTTTTGCACACCGCGCCCATATTTTTGCGCCAAATTAAATGCAAAACATTATGATATTAAAGAAGGAACAATTGCTGAAGAACGCCGCCTTTGAGGACATAGTGAAGGCAGGTAAGAAGAAGGCTTTTCCATGTATGGATGAGCTGCAGTGCGAGCGTTGGGAGCGTGAAATGGATTGGATCAGACTGCAGCGCCTGCAGGACGGATTCCTGGAAATGTGGAATATTGTAGATACCGCCCGAACCAACCTGGGAGCCACCATCTGCACCGCCCGCCGCGGTCTGGAAAACAGCATGGTTGCTTTTAGTCTGGGCCTGACTGCCAACTATCCGCTGCCGGACTTGGGCCTGCCACCATTCCCCTTCCCCGACATCAACCTGCCGCTGAATGTAGGCGTGACGATTGACAACGAGAACCGCAACCGTCTGGTGCAGCTGGCCGAGGTAGTGTACGGCAAATCTATGATGCGGGCTGGGCTGCCAATCCTGAAACTGAACGGCATTATACTGGAATTCTACCGGTGTTAATGCCGGTATTATGTATAATTTGTATCTTGCAACAAGATTGATTAGGACACTTACTTATGAATAATAGAATCTCAAAGATGGAATCAGGTCTTTTAGATGAAGACCACATACTATATAAATACCTTAATAGTGACCAAGCTCCTTATTGGTGGAAAGAATTAATAAAAGACCCGGATTTGTATGTTGATGTAAGAAAAGGGAACATCCTTGATGTGTACTATCTGGGAGGCAGAATGGCAGAAATCAAGTACAACTTAGTTATTAAAGATATTATTGCTACAGCTCATCCTAAGTACCTTGGCTATAATGATGCGTACCATGAAGATAATAGATATTACCAAAAAATCATTGGTAAAAGGGGGAAAACGGAATACGTTCCAATCTACCAAGATTGCTTAGACTGGATCTCAAAAAGAAGAGAGGAATTGAAAGCCAACATCAAATCATATTATTCTGGCGGGGACAAAGGCGAAAAAACATCAGAAAAGTATATCCAAGGCAGCCTTGTTATTAATCATAGAGACAGGTATCTAGATACTGAATTCGCGCATAGATTGTATGATGGTGAGAGAAAAACGGTGAGGATAGATCTAGTTAAGATTGAAGATGGATGTTTTGTATTTGAGGAACTAAAAAGGATTGGTGATAACCGATTGAGAACGACCGATGGTAAACCAGAGATTATAGAACAAATAGAGAACTATCGGGCTTTTTTGAAACACAACATTGATGAACTTACCCAATATTACAGAACCCTTTATAAGATAAAGAGGATGTTAGGTTTGTCAATACCACCTGTTGATGATATTGACACGATAGAAGTTAATCCTGAGCCGCAGTTACTTATAGCCAAGAATTATGACAAGATATCAGGCAAACGTTTAACACGAATTGATGACATAGAAAAGATTCTGCAAACAATCAATGTCAAACCTAATTACATTTAATGAACATAACAATACATAGAGGATTAAACCAGATTGGTGGCTGCATTACTGAAATCAGTACAGCCACGTCACGCATATTCATAGATATGGGACAGAACCTGCCCGGCAATGGTGAGAAGACTACGCCAGAGCAGGATAAAGCAATGGTTGAAGCGTTATTCCTGAACAACCCCAAAAAGCACGAAGCTGTTATCTATACCCATGTCCATGAAGACCATATTGGGCTGTTTGACTACGTGCCCAAAGGGATACTCCAATATTTAGGTGAAGGAGCCAAAGAGATAATAGTAGAGAAATACAGGCTTCTTAGCGAAGCCGATAAATTATCCGGCAATGATCCTGAAACCAACATACGTAAACACGCCAAGTTGAAGACGTTCAAGACTTGGCCACGGAGTTCAAAACCGGAACCATTCAAGATTGGCGACATAAGCATTACTCCATTCTACAACTGTCATTCAATCTATGACTCTTATATGTTCCTGATAGAAGCAGACGGCAAACGTATATGGCATACCGGTGATTACAGACAGCACGGATGGACTGGCGGTAAGTTGCTGCAGCTGCTCAAGTGGAAAGCAACCGATATTGATGTTCTCATTACCGAAGGAACTATGCTGAGCCGCAATGATGAATGCATAACAGAGAAAGAGGTTTCTTTCAAACTTGAGAATGTCATGAGGGCATTCAAGTACGTATTTGTGCTTACCTCCGCTACCGACATCGAAAGACTGGCAAGCATAAATCTGGCCGCAAAGAATGCCCACAAGACTCTGTTTGTATGTGCTGGATTAGCAAATAATGCTATGCGTATATTCAAACGTAGAGAGTCAAAACAGCCAGGTGATCTGTTTGATTTCAATCCACGATACTACGAAGAAAAAAGGCATCTGGAGACCATGAAGAAGCGTGGTTTTGTGATGGTGTCTGGCGTATCACAATTTGACAGAGTGGAAGCACTCCACAAACTGTTACCTGAGGAAGAAGTTTTACTCATCTACTCCACTTGGGATGGATATTACAAAGAACAGGCTCAAGTGGAACAGAATCCGGGTTACAAGATGTTCCGTGATGCTTTCCATAATGTTGTAGACATACATACATCTGGACACGCGAGCCGACAGACTATAAAGGATGTGATTGAAACTGTTAAGCCCAAGGAAACTATTATCATTCACAAGAGTGCAGATGCAGTTTTATGAAATAGTTATAACCTTAAAATAACCATCATGGGAAGTAAGACTATCAACCGCTACATATGGCTTCTGGATGTACTCCTCCAGAAGAAAAAACTGACATTTGAGGAGATTAGCAATCTATGGGAAAAGAGTTGCTTGGGTGATGGTAATCCATTACCCTTGAGGACATTCCACCAGCACAAGAACGCCATTGAGGAAATGTTTGGAGTGGAGATTAAGTGCAACCCATCTGATGGGTATCATTACTATATCAGTGATCCGGATATATTCAAAAAAGACCGAACCAAGCATTGGCTGTTCAACTCATTTGCGCTCTCTAATCTGATTATTGCTGGTCATAACATGGAGGACAGAATCCTGTTTGAGGACATACCTCACGGAACTGAATATTTGCAGACAGTGATTGAGGCAATGCAGCAGAACAAGGTCCTGGAGATAGATTACCAGCCGTTTAGCGGTGGCCACAATATATATCATCTGGCACCATACGCCATGAAGGTATATAACAGGCGTTGGTATGTTATCGGTAAGTTGTCAGAATCTGGAGGGATTAGGAATATTGCGTTGGACAGGCTTGTAGATATGCAAATGACGGATGTATCATTTAAACTGCCAAAATCATTCAACGCCGAGAAATACTATGCCAATTCAGTTGGTATATTTGTAAATGATGAACTCAAGCCCCAGACCGTACGCATAAAAGTATATGGCCGCAATGTGGAATATGTTCGTTCGCTCCCGTTACATAAAAGCCAGGAGGAAGTTCTCACTAAGAATGGAGAGTACAGCGAATTCAAATACAAAGTATGCCTCACTCCGGAGCTGACTACACAACTCTTGGCAATGGGTGAGAATGTGGAAGTACTGGAACCCCAGGAGTTGAGAGAGATGATGAAAGAGAGAATTGAAAAATTACTAACTCGTTATAAATAATCAAACTATGAAACTGACAATAAAGAAAACCAAGGAAATTTTTGATATTACTACATGGTTCAAATTTGCTGAACCAGAAGGAGGAGAATCTCAATGGGAAGAAGGAAGAAGCGCTATGGAATTTGCAAGATACATGACCTCTTCAAATAAAAAAATGCCCTCTGAGATCAAACGATATCTTCAATCTATTGGTATGAAAGACAATGAATTTGAATGCTATCCAGAGGAAGTTACATCGTATAAAAACTGCAACTTGGGACAGGGGTCAGGTAGACACCATGACGGTTTATTAGTTTCAAAGAATTATTTAGTAGGAATTGAAGCAAAAGTATCAGAACCTTTTGACCATCCCATATCCCATAAATTAAAAAATAGGAAAGACAGCAGTAATATGCATAAAAGGATTTATGGCTCTCTCAAGATATTAAATCCGGATTTTGATGACAAAACAATGAATTCTGTCGGGGATTTAATGTATCAGTTAATATCAGGTGCTGTTGGGACAATAATTGAATCTCGTAGAAAGGATATAACAAAAGCTGCTTTTCTGATAATTGAGTTTAAGGGATGTGTAAAGAAGGAAAAAAACTATCAATCACTCGTTGACAATAATGAAGAAGCATATAATAAGTTTCTAAAATTCTTGCATTTGGAAAACAAGTCTGATAAAGAACGTTTTATTGATGTTGATGATGGAAAGATTCGTTTGTGGATAAATATGATTAAAATTAATATAAAAACAGATGGGTATAAGTATTCTGAAGAATAAAAACCGCATGATTCTGCAAGGTTTTTGCACACCATCGTAGGATTTTCAGGAAAAGATGCACCTTTTTTGACGTATATATATGGAGGGGTATGATTAATAACCAACACATATATATATGAAGAAAAAGATGAAAAAGATGAAACAGCTGAAAGTTACAAAGCGTATCACGAATCGTGAGAGTGTATCACTTGACAAGTATCTACAGGAGATTAGCCGTGAGGAGATGGTCACGGCTGAACAAGAAGTAGAACTGGCGCAGCGCATACGCAAGGGTGACCGCGATGCACTGGAGAAACTGGTACGTGCAAACCTGCGCTTTGTAGTAAGTGTTGCCAAGCAGTATCAGAATCAGGGGCTCAGTCTGCCCGACCTAATCAACGAAGGTAATCTGGGTCTTATCAAAGCGGCCAGCAAGTTTGATGAGACCCGCGGATTCAAGTTCATCAGCTACGCCGTCTGGTGGATCAGGCAGTCTATTCTTCAGGCTCTGGCCGAGCAGTCTTACCTGGTACACAAGCCCATGAACCAGGTGGGTTTGGTGAACAGAATCAGCAAAACTATAGCAAAGTTTGAGCAGGACAATGAGCGCCGCCCTTCGGCTGATGAGCTGGAGCAGGTGCTTGACATTCCTGCCGAGAAGATTGACGATGCCATGATGACTAACGGACGTAGCGTTTCTGTAGACGCTCCCTTTGTGGATGGCGAGGACAACAGCCTGCTGGATGTGATGGAAAATGAAGACTCCCCGATGGCAGACAGAGGCCTGATGGCCGAATCACTCTCAAAGGAGATAGAGCGTGCCCTTTCTACCTTGACTGACCGCGAAAGAGAGATAATCCAGATGTTCTTTGGAATTGGAACGCGCGAGGCCACCCTTGAGGAGATTGCCGATAAGTTTGGCCTGACCCGTGAGCGCGTGCGTCAGATTAAGGAACGTGCCATTCGCCGCCTTAGGCAGGGCGGATACAAAAGCATTCGTGAATACATAGGATGAACAACTGAAATGATATGGAAACACCGTCTATAGAACTACTGAAAAGTTTGGCCACAAAAGGCTTTAAAGAGCGTTACGGAGAGCATCCGGATAAACTGACCTTGCTGAGATTGCTATTAGAATACAGACGTATTGATGTGATGGATTATTCCGGTATTTACCTGATGGCATACCGGATATTCAATGAAACAACCGCATCACTAGCCATTAATGTCTGGCCCAGAGGATCCATGATTTCATCAATGGTTTGTTACTGCCTAGGATTGACCGAGGTAGATCCTGTACGATACAGACTACACTCTTACAGGTTTGTGAATGAAGAGCCGCCTAAGTTCCAGTTTGACGTGGAGGAAGAGCGTTTTGATGAGTTCAAGACAAAAGCAGAGGAACTGTTGAAAGACAGCCCTGATATTCTTGACAATGAGACCGGTTGCAAATGTCTGCTGGGTGATATACAACCTATGAGTTATCTGAACAGGAAAAGGGAAACGCCACTACCTATACCAGATAATCTGGACGAGGTAATTGCGGAATACGCTCTGAGCTTTCCGGATACGATGAAACTTTATGAGGAATATAAAGAACGGAACCACGGCGCGAGCTGGGCACCTACCGGTATAGCCAAACTGGATGAGGTGTTGGCACCCACATACGGACTGCTGGCATATCAGGAACAGATGTTTGACATAATGAAGAACATATTTGGAGTGTACGGCATCACAGCCAACAAAATACGACTCTCAATACAGCGGGGCGAAACGGGACACATTGAGGAATACAAAAAGGAAGTGCAGCAAATGGTAAAAGACAATGATATTAATGCTGATGCATTTGAAACTATTTGGGGCGTACTTACCTCAAACCCTAAGGCTTTTCTGAAGGCACATGCGGTGAGCAGAGTTATTTCCAGTTACTATTTTGTACTGTAGGATACTATCAAGTTTTTAAAGAACAAAAATGGAAATGAAAGTATTTGAAACGCAGGAGTTTCTGCATCTAATCCAAGATGATGAGAACAGAAGAATTGAGTTTCTTGAAGATGTAATCAAGACAGATGGTGTTATCAGAATTGACATGAGGGATGTAAACAGGGTATTGTCTTGTGATGGCCAGATGGTAATAATCAAAACTGAAGCTGACAACTTTGAAACTGCCTTGAATAACCTCTTAATAAACCCGCCATTGAAGAAAGACATTATCCTTAAGGCAAAAAGGTTACTGTTGGCTATTTCTACCCAGAAAGATCTAATGTTGGATGACATGCCTTTCCTAAGAGCCTTTCTTGAAGGTTTTAAGGAATGCACTTATAATACGTGGGGCTTGTCTAAAAATGCTCATCAAAAAAGCGCTGTAAGTCTAGAATTATGGGCTGTGGGCATATAATTAATAATTATCTTTGTGAGTATGACTCAGTACATTGCAGATGAAGCCCACTTCAAGGAAGTGATAGAGCGAGTGCCCAAGATCAAGGAATCGCTCTGGATAGGTACAGCCGACATAAAGGATCTTTATGTTGGTGAACGGCCATTCCTTGGCGTGCTGGCTGACCTGCTTAAAAAGGGACGGGAAGTCAGGTTGGTTCATGCAAAAGAACCCGGACCAAACTTCCGCGAAGACTTTGACCGCTACCCCATCCTTTTCGACGGATTGGAGAGAGTGTTATGCCCACGTGTCCACTTTAAAATCATCATCTTTGACCACACGTTAGCGTACATCGGCTCCGCAAACTTAACAGGCGCCGGCATAGGAATGAAAAGTTCTAAGACCCGAAACTTTGAGGCCGGAATACTGACCGATGACCCCACCCTTGTAGAATCAGCCATGAATCAGTTCGATGCCGTCTGGGCTGGCATTCAATGCAAAAGTTGCGGACGAAAAAAGTATTGCTCTGACCCTATCGCTCGTTAACTCCTTCTTGACCAGGTTCGTCCCGCGGTTACGGAATACTCTTTTTTATTGCCGGCAGGATTGATCCTAATCAACTCATTACCGCATGAAATCAGTTTTGGCATACTATTGGTTTTAACAAAGAATACTAATTACACAGGGGACAACGCATGATTGCCTCTTCATCGTTTTGAGAGAGGATTTGGAAACCTGCTTTCTGGTACATCTTAATGGCGTAATTTGCCTTTTGGACAGAGAGTGATACACTCTTGTAGCCTTCGTTCCTCAAGAGATCAAGCATCTGTCGCAGCAGTTCTGTTCCTATTCCTTTGTTCCGGTATTCCTTGTATAGGGAAATGGCGATGGATGGTGTCTCATTGTCTATATGGCCGTAGTCATCAATTATCCTACTCCAGATGGCACCTACAACATGACCATCGGACTCTGCAATGAGGCAACGGTCATCAGGTTTATCTCCAAAGTCGCGGATATAGATTTGAAGGCTTTCATCATCAATGATTGAACGTGGAGGTGCCTGAACACCTTCAGGAATAAAGATTGCTTCATATAAGAAATCCTTGAGAAGTGGTATATCGCAAGGGGTTATAGGCCTGATCAGATAATCCATGAAGTGTCTGTCTAATATGCGGCAAAAATATGAAAATAGTATATTTGTACCAATATTTATCCAGGGATGAAAGATTTTGCAGCAATAGACTTTGAGACGGCCAACAGCGAGCGTAGTTCAGTATGCTCAGTGGGTATCGTAATTGTGCGCGATGGTGAAATTGTGGACTCGTTCTACTCACTCATAAAGCCGGAGCCGGATTATTACAACTACTGGTGCCAGCGGGTGCATGGGTTATGCAGCCGCGACACTGACAATGCGCCCGTTTTTCCCGATGTTTGGGCTAAGATTGAGCCGATGATTGAAGGGCTGCCCCTTGTGGCGCACAATAGTCCGTTTGATGAAGGTTGTCTGAAGGCCGTGTTCCGCACATATCAGATGGATTATCCTGACTATGTTTTCTATGACACCCTTTGCTGCTCGCGCAGGAAACTGCCATCTTTAGCAAACCATCAGCTGCAGACAGTTGCTGCCGCCTGCGGCTTTCAACTGGAGAATCATCACCACGCACTGGCTGATGCTGAGGCTTGCGCCTGGATTGCAAGAGAGATATTATAATACAAAGGATTATGAGAGATTATCCGCAGATTGACATGAGTGAATGGACCTTGGTGGGTGGAGGCTTTAACGGAGAGGCCTTTGTTTCAACTGCACATCCGGGACTGATGCTTAAAATCATCAGGACCGATATGGGCAGTGCGCAAAAGGTTGAGCAGGAGTTTTATGCGGCTCAGACCGCTTACCAGGCCGGATTGCCTACGCCTAAGGTGTATGAGATAGTACGTGACGGCAAAGACCACGGATACCTGTGCCAGATCATTGAGGGCAAGAAATCATTCTCCCGTCTGTGTGCCGATGCCCCCGACCGCATTCCTGAATATGCCACTATGATGGCGGAGTACGGAAAGGCTCTACATAATATGCCTATCACCCCGAACGAGTATGTGATTCCGATGAAAACGCTGCTCAAACAGGCTCTGCAATCATCAGCTTTAGTAACCGATGAGCAACGGGAGCGCCTACAGGCCCTGGTGGAGGCAATGCCGGAGGCCCGGAACTGCCTTCACGGTGATTTCCAACCGGGCAATATCATCCTTGCGGGCGGACAGCACTATTGGATTGACCTGGGATGGCTGTCACAGGGCTGGTACATGATGGATCTGGCACATCTCTACAAGATGATGGTTGAGGACAGTGTAATACCTCAGGTGCAGGATCTGACACATATGACCAGGCAGCAGATGATTGACTTCTGGAACGCTTTTGCCGTAGCCTATACCGGCACAAAGGATGTTGAGGCGCTTAACCGTGAGCTCCGTCCCTACGCCGCGCTGGATTTGATCCGCACCAATTATCTGCACCACATGGACAACCCTGAGATATTGGAGTTCTTCAAAGCACGCATAACACAGGATTTATCATAAACAACAGACATAATATGAAAAGAATCGTTTTGATTGCCGTAGCTGCACTGATGGTATTATCATGCGGCAACAACGCACAGAAAAAGAGTACAGAAACAACCCAAAGTAACGGAATTATGATTACAGAAACTACCCCCAACCCCGCCAACGCCCTGCGTGCCCAGCAGTTCCTCAAGGATGCAGGAACATATTTTCTGGCAACTGTTGACGGTGACCAGCCCCATGTACGTCCCTTTGGCACTGCCGAGATATTTGAGGGCCGCCTTTACATCCAGACCGGCAAGGTCAAGAACGTCTATAAGCAGCTTGAGGCCAATCCCAAGGCTGAGATCTGCGCCTTCAAGGACGGCAAATGGATACGTATAGTATGTGAGCTTGTGCCCGATGAGCGTGTGGAGGCCAAGAAGGATATGCTTGACAAGAACGAGTCACTGCGCTCCATGTACAATGAGAATGATGACAATACTATCGTGCTCTATATGCGTAACGCTACAGCCACGATCTCATCATTCACATCAGACCCCGAAACCTTCACATTCTAAAAATAGTACAAAAGGGGTCTGTCCCCAATTGTATCCAATTGTACTAACCGATAACGTTGAAATGGCAGAGTGCATTAAGGATTCCGTCATCATCGACTGAAGTCGTGATGTAGTCTGCCTGCTGTTTGAGTTCATCGGTGGCATTGGCCATAGCGACACCTGTTCCGGCCTGTAGAATCATTGAGAGGTCATTTCCTCCGTCACCAAAGGCAATGGTGCGGCTGGCATCAAAACCTTTGTGACGGGCAATTGACAGAATGCCCTTGCCTTTATCGGCTTCACGGGCAGTGATATCGGTAAACTCGGGATGCCATCGGCCCGATACGCAATGAGGCATGCGCGCCAGCATATCCTTTTCATAATCCGCATCAAAGAATGCGGTCAGTTGCAGTACATCCTGTTTCAACACATCCTCAAGCGGAGAAGGCTTATCAAACTCCTTAACGTTCAGGTACTGGCGGAATATGCGGTCCACGCTGCCGGTAGGGTCAAGTACGGCCACTTGGTCCCGGCCTACCACAATCAGACCATAACCCTTGGCCTGCGAATCCTGAACACATGTCATCACATCCTCAACGGGTATCGGGTGACAACAAACCTGTTCATGACCGATATAGCATAGCGCACCATTTATAGTGATAAATCCGTCAATAAGATGTTCAATCTGACCTAAATTAGTGATTATCATCGGCGGACGCCCTGTTGCAATATATATCTGGGAACCGTTTTCCTTGGCCTCAGTCAAGGCTTTCACGGCCGATGCCGGAATCTCATGGGTATTGAAACTCACAAGCGTCCCGTCAATATCAAAAAACAGAGCGTATTTACTAATCATACTATCACAAAAGTACTATTTTTCGTAACTTTGGACAAAATACAAACTGATTATGAAAAGAATAATCCTGATTGCTGTAGCTGCGATGATGGTGATGTCTTGCGGCGGCAATGCACAGAAAAAGAGTACAGAAACAACAGAAAGCAACGGAACTATGATTACAGAAACCACCCCTAACCCTGAGAATGCCCTGCGCGCTCAGCAGTTCCTAAAAGACGCAGGAACCTATTATCTGGCAACGGTCGATGGTGACCAGCCGCATGTCCGCCCGTTCGGCACAGCCGAGATTTTTGAGGGCAAGCTCTACATCCAGACCGGAAAGGTCAAGAACGTCTATAAGCAGATCATTGCCAACCCCAAGGCTGAGATCTGTGCTTTCAAGGACGGAAAGTGGATACGCATAGTCTGTGAACTTATCCCTGATGAGCGTGTCGCTGCCAAGAAGGATATGCTTGACAAGAACGCCACGCTGCGCTCCATGTACAATGAGAATGATGACAACACCATTGTGTTCTATCTGCGCAACGCAACCGCCACAATCTCATCATTCACATCCGATCCGGACACCTTCACGTTCTAAAAAAGTTTGTCCTTGAGGAAGCGGCCTGTATAGGATTCGGGGCACTGAGCAACTTGCTCAGGCGTGCCGCACACAACAAGATGGCCGCCGCGCTCACCGCCCTCGGGGCCCAGGTCTATCACGTGGTCAGCGCACTTAATCACATCCATGTTGTGCTCAATGATGATTACGGTGTGACCACGACGGATAAGCGCATCAAACGCATCAAGCAGTTTGCGGATATCATGGAAGTGCAGGCCTGTAGTGGGCTCATCGAATATGAATATGGTGGGATCGGCCTTTTCCAGACTCAGGAAATAGGCCAGTTTTACGCGCTGGCTCTCGCCGCCTGACAGGGTTGATGATGACTGCCCAAGTTTGACATATCCCAGTCCAACCTGGCGCAGCGGCTCCAGTTTCTTGACTATGCGGCGCTCGGCGGGGTCATTGGAAGAGAAGAACTCTACGGCCTGGTTCACGGTCATTTCAAGTATCTCCCAGATGTTCTTGCCCTTATAGGTAACCTCCAGGACATCGTTCTTGAAACGGCGGCCGTGACAGCTCTCGCACACCATCTGCAGGTCTGACATAAACTGCATGGATACGGTTACAACACCCTCGCCCTTGCACTCCTCGCAGCGTCCGCCCTCAGAGTTGAATGAGAAATGTGTGGGGCGGTAGCCCATCTGGTGTGACAGCGGCTGGTCAGCAAAGAGCTTGCGGATTTCATCATACGCCTTGACGTAAGTCACGGGGTTGGAGCGGGTAGTCTTGCCTATGGGGTCCTGGTCAACAAACTCTACCGACTTTACCATCTGTATATCACCTTCCAGACCCAGGCATTCACCCGGACGTTCCGATGATTCACTGTATATGTTCTTGAGGTGGCGGTACAGAATATCGCGCACCAGAGTACTCTTGCCTGATCCGCTCACGCCCGTAACAACCGTCATCACGTTGAGCGGAAACTTAACGTCAATACCGTCCAGATTGTTCTGACGCGCACCCTTTACAAGAATGTAGTTGTTCCACGGACGGCGTGACTGAGGCACAGGGATGGTCTCAGCACCTGTAAGATACTTTACAGTCCAGCTTTCAGTATTGTTCTCAAGCTGGTTTGTAGGTCCCTGATAAATAATCTCACCGCCGTGTCGGCCCGCCTCAGGCCCCACATCTATTATATAGTCCGATGCACGTATAATCTCCTCATCATGCTCCACCACCACAACGGTGTTGCCTATCTGTTGGAGTTGGCGCAGAACCTTGATCAGTTTCTCTGTATCGCGGCTGTGCAGACCTATGCTGGGCTCATCAAGTACATAGAGTGATCCCATCAGGCTGCTGCCAAGTGATGTAACCAGGTTTATACGCTGGCTTTCACCGCCTGACAAAGTGCTGCTTGCGCGGTTCAGAGTGAGGTAATCCAAGCCAACATCAAGCATGAACTGGATGCGGCTGTTTATCTCTATTAGCAGACGTTTGGCAGTCTGTGCCTCATGCTCAGTAAGTTTCAGATTATCAAAGAACTTCTTGAGTTCCGATATGGGCAGCTCAACCAGATCGTTGATTGAAGTGCCGTTTATGCGAACATAACCGGCTTCTTTGCGCAGGCGCATTCCGTGACATTCAGGGCAGACGGTCTTGCCGCGATATCGGGCCAGCATAACACGGTACTGAATCTTGTACTGATTCTTGGCAATCATGTTGAAGAAGTTGTCAATACAAGTCTCGTCCCAGCCGCGTTCATCCTTGCCGCGTCCGCTCCCGTGCCACAGGTAGTCTTTCTGCTCCTGCGTAAGCTGATAATAAGGCGTAAAAATGGGGAATCCGTGCTGCTCAGCATGCAGTATGAAATCATCCTTCCACTCAACCATCTTGTCACCGCGCCAGCATACCACCGCGCCGTCATAAACGCTCAGCGCGCGGTTGGGAATGACCAGTGACTCATCAATGCCTATTATCCGGCCGAATCCCTCACACTTGGGGCATGCGCCTACGGGTGAATTGAATGAGAACAGGTTATCTGTTGGCTCCTCAAACTGGATGCCGTCGGCCTCAAAGCGGTTGCTGAAGGTATGCAGCGTGGTATCGGGAGTATCGTAGAAACGGAGCAGACACTGGCCGGAGCCCTCAAAGAAGGCGGTCTCAACGGAGTCTGTCAGGCGGCTCAGTGCCTCCTTGCTGTCATCGGTAGTGAGGCGGTCTACCAGCAGATAGATCTCTTTGGTGAGCGATGAGAGTTCCTTGAGGCGCTTGCTGTCAGAGAGCAGATCCTCAATGCGTATCATCTCAGCCTTATGCTCAATGCGGGTAAAGCCCTCCTTGAGCGATGTGCGCAACTGCTCCTCAAGGTTACGGCCACCGCGGATGGGCAGCGGAGCCAGCACGGTAAACCTTACGCCCTTGGGCTGCTTCTGCACAAACTTTACAACATCATCAACGCTGTGCTTGCGCACCTCTTTGCCGCTTACGGGCGATATGGTGCGGCCTATGCGGGCAAACAACAGCTTGAGATACTCATAAATCTCAGTCTGGGTGCCTACGGTTGAGCGTGGATTGCGGTTACCCGCACGCTGCTCAATGGCTATTGTGGGCGGCAGACCTTCTATGAAATCACATTCAGGTTTCTTCATGCGGCCCAGGAACTGGCGCGCGTATGACGAGAGTGACTCCACATAACGGCGCTGCCCCTCGGCATACAGCGTATCAAAGGCAAGTGATGACTTGCCTGACCCTGAAAGACCCGTTATGACGGTAAAGGTATCGCGCGGAATATCAACTGATATGTTCTTCAGGTTGTTAACCCTTGCGCCCTTAACACGTATTGAATTGTTGTCGTTCTCCACCCTTTGCTTCGTTTTGGACTGCGAAGATACTACAAGCCGAGAGGAAAAAAAACAAACTCGAATTAATAGTTTTTAATTATTTTGTTAACTTTGCGCAACTTAAGTCAAAAATGCGCAATAGTCTTATCCACAATGAGATTACTGAAACTTCCCTCTATGCATTAGGATGGGGCAGCAAGGGGTTTTTTATCAACGCATTACACATACTGCACGCAGATTCCGCCCGGAGTCCGCGTGCTTTTTTTTGCGCCTTTTCCAAAACCGTACTCAAACATTTACCCAAACATATTTATACAAAATGACGAAAAAGAAAAAAGCTTATGTAGCTCCCGTGACAGACTCCGTGGAGCTCAAGACTGAGAGAATTCTTTGTACGAGTCCTGATCCCAATGTGACCAACGCTCTGATGATGTCTGATCCGTTCCAGTTCAACTCTGAAATTGAATGGTAACCCTTAAAATGACTACGATTATGAAAAAGATATATGCATTTCTTTTGACAGTCATTACTATCATGGCTGTTTCATGTTCAAAAGAGGGTTTCAACAATATCATAGACCCTGAAGAGAATGATTCTGAGACAATAAAGATAAACATCACATTTCCCGGTGGTACCAAAGCCGCCAAGACCGCATGGGTAGCCGGTGATAAGCTAAATATCTGGTTTACTACAAATCATTCAGATCTCAATCATGCTGCCCCAGACCTTGTCATCACCTATAATGGAACAGACTGGATAGCAGGCGCACTCCGTGAAGGTGCCGCTATCGATGCATCAGGAGATGAGATGCTTATATTGTATGAAGGATACAATGATATAACATCATATACGTATCATTCTTCTTATTTTAGTATGTATGCCTATAATAGTGATCAATTTCACTCTTGTTTCTCCAACTCACTGGTATTTGTGGCATCAGAAATCCCATATACTTTTGCAAGTAATACCCTGACTGCAACTATTGCTTCTTGGACTTATGAAACCATGTTCAAGGTAGTTGTTAAGGATGACGATAATTGCCTTACAAAAGCAGCTGACCGTTACCGTCTTAAGGTTGAGAATACTGCAAATGGCAAACTTGCCACAGAGAAAGGTGCATTCCGCATTCTTTATTCGAATAATCATATCAAAGTATTAGATGGTGGTGCCTATGAAAAAGGTTGGACTGGCGGTGTCCAGGAGGCCGATGGTATAGCATTCTATTATATGTCTTTTGCAGCAGACGATCAGGATGTATTATTCACTCTTAAAGATATGGAGACAAGTCTCACTGAGACTTATTATGTTACAAACAAGACTTTGGATGCGACCCAACAGGACCGTTGCCTGAGTGTAGCACTTAAACACTCCAACTTCAATAAGGATATTTATTTCTCGGTAAGTGCCACAAAGAAGGTTGTATTATCGCCGGGTAACCTGCAGTATCAGGCCAGCACAAACACTTGGCGTTTTGCCGAGAATCAGTGGGACTATATTGGTGGCGGAAATGACAACATTGCTGAAGATTACGATGGATGGATTGACCTGTTCGGTTGGGGCACCAGCGGCATCTCATGCGGAGCAATATGCTATCAGCCTTGGAGTACAGATATGGATAATTCCAAATATTATGTTCACGGTAACTCTACAGCTTCACTTTCTTTTGCCTCAGGAAATGCAGATTGGGGTAAAAACACTATCTCAAATGGTGGCAGCAAAGGAAATCATGGCTGGCGCACACCTTATATTGACGAGTGGGTATGGCTTATTGGACCGGAAGGAGATCCCAACACAGTTGCTGAACCTGGCGTTAACTGCCGCACATCTTCAACGGTAGGCGGTGTTGAGAACGCCAGATATGCTCATGCAAAACTGTTTGGAACTAAAGCAGGCTTGATCATATTCCCTGATGTATATAATCACCCTGCTGGAGTGGCAAATCCTGTTGAAATTAATGTTGCCCAACCTTCAAGTACGTCCATAAACATTTATTATGCCGCAGACTGGGCCAAGATGGAAGCTGCAGGTGCAATATTCTTGCCTTCAGGTGGTCATCGGGTTGGAACAACCACTTCAAATTATGGCGGTGGCGCAATATATTGGTCTGCAGATTATTACGGTGCAGATAGAGCATATTATCTGCAATTTACCACTCAAAGTTTGCATAATTATAACACTGATTATAATAAAGGCCCAAGGTATTTTGGTTGCGCTGTACGATTAATCCGCGATCTATAAACCACTTGGTGAAAACGTGAAACAGGGGTTCTCCCCAATCTAACGTTTCACTCTATACCAATCCCTCCGGCCCGCAATCGGCACCGGAGGGATTGCTGTTTTCAGGGAGAAAAAATGTAATTGTATAGCACATTTGTTACTTATTGCTTATTTTTGTCGCTGGCTTATAAGAAATTATCATGTCAGAGAATAAGAGAATCAAGGCCTCTGTCCAAAAGGTCAAGACCTTTCTAACCAAAGATATATGGTCATTTGAATTCTACCAGAAAGGACCCTTGCGCCGCGCAATAGGCAACACCGTAAAAGTCATTGTTATAGCCGTCCGCACATTCCTTGATGACAAGGTAATGACCAAAGCCGCAGCACTGACCTACTCCACCCTGTTTGCAATAGTGCCTATCCTGGCCCTGATATTTGCAATAGCACGCGGATTCGGTTTTGAGAACATTGTAACCAGCCTGCTTAAGAACGGAATCATAGGAGAGAATGAAAGCCTCAACACCGTCATGCAGTTCATTGACGGCTACATGCAGTACGTTTCAAGCGGCGCATTCATAGGCATAGGCCTTCTGTTCCTGCTCTGGTCTGTCTATTCACTGGCCGACGGTATTGAAGCCAACCTCAACATGATTTGGCATGTAAAGCAGGCAAGAGGCATGGGCCGCAAGATTACGGACTACTTCTCACTTATTCTACTTATTCCAATAGGCATTATCTGTCTGAGCGGTCTCTCTGTGGCCACAAGGAGTATTCTTGAAGGCATGGAGGGATATCTGCTGTTGGGTGGATTCGTTCAGTTCCTCATCTCAGCAATGCCATTTCTGCTTGCCGGTCTCATCTTTACCGGATTCTACATGTTCATGCCTAACACCAAGGTCAAGTTCAGATACGCCATTATTCCCGGAATTATAGCCGGCTGCCTGTTCCAGCTGCTACAGAACCTCTACTTCAAAGGGCAGTTCTCACTATCCAGCTATAACGCCATCTACGGAGGTTTTGCCGCCCTGCCTCTGTTCCTTTTCTGGCTCAACCTCTCCTGGTCTATCATACTGTTTGGCTGCGAACTTGCTTACGTAAGCCAGAACAATGATAACTTCAACTACTTTAAGGAGCCCGATAAGATAAGCCGCCGTCATGAGGATTTCTACTGCCTGATGGTTATGGCTCTCATCTGCAAAAGGTTCAACAAGGGGCTTCCCGCCCTCAAGATGAAGGAGATAGTCCAGAAACTGCAGATTCCCCACCGCTACGTAATATCATCATTGGACACATTGACTGATGCAGGCTTACTTGAAACCGTCAATGCCGAGGAGCGTGAACCCGCCTACGTGCCATCTACTGACACTCAGAAACTCACGGTGGTGAACGTCCTGTCTGCTATCAACTGCAGCGGATATTGTGACCTGGATCACGCTCTTGACAACGATATACGTTCTGCCCTGCTCAAGATTGACGATGAGCGCAAGCACCTGAGCGGTGACATTTGGTCCACTCCACTCGCTGAACTTTGACAGGTTGTCAGACTGAACACAAAATTGTATGACATTTTGTCATGCAATTTTTGTTGGCATCACATTTGTCTTCTATACTGCGAAGGCAGCCCGAAAGGGAGGCCGGAATAAAAAGCAATGTTTAATTTAAAGTATAGGAGGTTACAACTATGTTACTCGCAAGAAGAAATCAGAACTACAACCAGAATTGGTTACCCAGTCTGTTCAACGATTTTATGAATGATGATTGGTTCACTACCCGCACATCAAGCGCAGTTCCTGCACTGAATGTTATTGAGAACGAGAAGGATTACGAACTTGAGTTTGCAGTTCCGGGTCTCAAGAAAGAGGAGCTGAACCTGCAGGTTGACAATGACGGCATCATGTCAATCTCAATGACCCGCAAGAATGAGGACAACAAGGAGGACAGCAAGCGTAACTACATACGCCGCGAGTTCACCTATCAGGAGTTCAACCAGAGTTACATCCTGCCTGATGACGCTGACCGCGCCAAGATATCGGCCAAGGTTGAGAACGGCGTGCTGACCATCAACGTCCCCAAAATGCCGGCCGAAAAGCAACCGCAGGCAGTTCAGACTATAGCTATCTCATAATGATTGACTTATAAGCAGATAAAGGGAAGGCCACAAGGCTTTCCCTTTTTTTGTTTTATAAATGATTTAGCATAACTTTGCCATGAAGATATGATGTATTCATTTCAGGATCTGCTTTTAAGCGCCGCAGCTACCGTTAACGTAGTAGTGTCAATAATGGTTGCAGCAGTAAGATGGGGCCACAGATGTGAACCCTACGCAAAACACATGGACTACTATTATCCTGCCTGGAAAGCCATCATTGCCTGTTTCCTGACTAACATAATACTGAGCACAGTCATCTTCATGCCTAATGATGAGGATGCCATTCTGCAGTTGCGCATGATGTTCATTATGGGCTCACCCTTCTTTTGCGCCACGCTTATGTTTGTCTATTTTGGCAAAAGTCTTAAAACAACAAAATGGCGCAGACCCATATTCATAATGGCTCTGATATTTGCCATTCTAATGGGAACATCCACCACTCTGGCAATAATCCCCGGCAATCAGATTGTATATAGAAGCGTGTTCTGCAAATGGCTCTTTTCCATTACCGGAATAATGGCATTGCTTTTTATGACATGTTTCATTCAGGCACTCAGAATGATAATACTAGCCTTACGCCGTTTCTCAGAAGAAAACTACTCCAATCCCGATGATTTTCCGCACCAGTATGCATCAGAGGTGATCTGGATTCCGGTACTGAACATATCAGCAAGCTGGTGCGCATCATTCATAGGAACCCAGACAGCGCTATCCATAAGCTTGATAATAGTCTCCGTACTTAATGCTATTTTCCTTATAGGAGCATTATCTCCGCACAGGTCTCTCGATGTTTCACGCCTGGAGAAGGAAAACGAGAAAGAGACAGAGCAGAAACCATGCGCTGAGCAACCGGAGCCAACCCCCGAGCCAGTCTCACAACCTAATGAAGAGTCCATATCACAGGAGCGCAAGGAAGAGATAGCACGTACCATACGCCATTTTGTTGAGGATGAGCAGGCCTATCTGGACAATCACCTCACTCTGGCCAGCCTCTCACGCACCTGCGGAATCAATCGCACCTATGTATCGCAGGTTATAAGCGAACGCATGGGAGGCTTTTACACCTACGTAAACCGCTGCCGCCTAGCCCACGCTGCGCAGTTCAAAGTCCAGAATCCCGGTGCCTCAGTTGAAGAGATAGCTTCAGCCTCAGGATTCGGCACCAGACAGACCTATTACAACATACTTCATCAGCTGGAAAAATAGCACAAAAACGGACAGCCCGATTGTGTCAAAATCAGTAAAAATTTACTGAGGCTATACAATGAAGTAAAGATTTTTACTCTGTTTTACAAAACCGAGTCAATATTTATACGCATTTTGACAAAGGTTCTTTTAAAAAGCCACATTTTTGCATCAGAAAGAAAACAAAGACTGATTAAGTCTTATACAGCTCTCGTCTCGACAAGTCCTTTATTCATAAATAAATTATAGTCCTTTTTATTAACCAGGAGGGTGGCTTTAGGTCATCCTCATTTTTTTACCTACCCAAAACAATAAGAGCACCCGAAAATTCAGGTGCTCTTATTTATGATTGGGAACAGACCCCAATACATTTTTTTTAGTTCTCCCAGTTATGACTGCGTCATGACTGGTCTTACGTTCGGTAAAACCAAGCCAGCTTGGCTTTACTCTCACTCAGCAGACCAGTTCTCTTGTGTCTTGCGGATGTAAGACTTGTAGCGGAGCTGAGCCATCTTCTGGGCCTCAGCAAAGAGCTCCTCAGCCTCGTTAGGATAAGCCTTCTTGACTGAGAGGTAACGAACCTCACCCATCAGGAAGTCGTGGAAGTTCTCCCAGTTAGGCTCCTTAGAGTCAAGTGAGAACGGATTCTTGCCTTCCTCAATGAGAGCGGGGTTGTAACGCCACAAGTGCCAGTAACCGCACTCGACAGCCTTCTTCTCCTCGGCCTGGCTCTTACCCATACCACCCTTGGCCTTAAGACCGTGGTTGATACAGGGAGCGTAAGCGATTACGATTGAAGGACCGTGCCAAGCCTCAGCCTCGCGGATAGCCTTGAGGCACTGTGCATGATCGGCACCCATTGCAATCTGAGCTACGTAAACATAACCGTAAGTGGTAGCGATCATACCAAGATCCTTCTTGCGGATGCGCTTACCCTGAGCGGCGAACTGAGCGATAGCACCCAGAGGAGTAGCCTTAGAGGCCTGACCGCCGGTATTTGAGTAAACCTCAGTATCCAGAACCAGGATGTTAACGTCCTCACCGCTGGCAATTACGTGGTCAAGACCGCCGTAACCTATATCGTATGATGCACCGTCACCACCGATGATCCACTGTGAACGCTTAACCAGGTAGTGGTCAAGAGTCTGCAGTTCCTTGCAGGTGGGGCAACCCTTGGCTGCGCTCTCTGCAATGCAGGCGCGCAACTTGGGAGCAATCTCCTTGGTCTTATCGGCATCCTCCTTGTTGGCAATCCACTCGGCAGCCAGCTCCTTGTACTCAGCGCTTGTCTTGTCTGAGTCAATCATCTCCTGGAGCAGCTTGGTAACGCGCTCTTTCATCTTCTTGTTACCAAGAGCCATACCCAGACCGAACTCGCAGAAGTCCTCAAACAGTGAGTTGTTGAATACAGGACCCTGACCCTTCTCGTTCTTGGTGTAAGGAGTTGAAGGTATTGAAGCTGAATAGATTGATGAGCAACCGGTAGCGTTGGCAATCATCTGACGGTCACCGAACAGCTGTGAGAGCAGCTTGACGTACGGAGTCTCACCGCAACCTGAGCAGGCACCTGAGAACTCAAACAGAGGCTGTGCAAACTGTGAGTTCTTGACGTTGCTCTTGATGTCAACAAGATCCTGCTTTGAGGGAACCTTAACAAGCTTGTCCCAATCGGCAGCCATCTTCTTCATATCGGCTGCATCGGGGTTGAACGGAACCATTGTGAGGGCCTTGCCGGTCTTGGGGTTGCCCGGGCAGATATCGGCGCAGTTGCCGCAACCAAGGCAGTCAAGAACTGAAGGCTCAATGATGAAGTGCATGCCCTTCATTGCTGCAGGAGCCTTCATCTCAATAGTATCAAGCTCAAAGCCCTTGAGCTCGTCATCAGTCAGAACAAACGGACGGATGGCAGCGTGAGGACAGATATATGCGCACTGGTTACACTGGATACAGTTGTCTTTGTTCCAAGCGGGAACGAAAGCCTCAACACCACGCTTCTCATAAGCGGCGGTGCCAACCATCCATGAACCATCGGCTGTACCGTTCTTTGTAAAGTCAGAAACCTTCAGCAGGTCACCGGCCTGAGCGTTGATAGGACGAACCAGCTCCTTAACGAATGCGGGAGCATCATCCTTCTTGGCCTCATCATCAGGCAGGTTAGCCCACTCGGGCTTAACTGTGAACAGCTTGTACTCACCGCCACGGTCGATAGCGGCATAGTTCAGGTCAACTACATCCTGACCCTTTGCTCCGTAAGACTTCAGGGCTGCAGCCTTCATCTTCTCAACTGCAAGCTCTACAGGGATAACCTCTGTGATACGGAAAAAAGCAGACTGAAGGATGGTGTTGGTACGGTTACCCAGACCTATCTCCTGAGCTATCTTGGTAGCGTTGATGGTATAAACAGTGATATTGTTCTTAGCGAAGTAACGCTTTACCTTGTTAGGCATGAACTTCTCAAGTTCCTCACCCTCAAAGATGGTGTTGAGCAGGAACTGACCGTTCTTCTGCAGACCGCGTGTAACATCGTACATGTGCAGGTAAGCCTGAACGTGGCATGCCACGAAGTTAGGTGTGGTTACCAGATAGGTTGAACGGATGGGGGTATCACCAAAGCGAAGGTGTGAGCAGGTAAAGCCGCCTGACTTCTTTGAGTCATATGAGAAGTAAGCCTGGCAATACTTATCAGTGTTGTCACCGATGATCTTTACTGAGTTCTTGTTGGCACCTACAGTACCGTCAGCACCAAGGCCGTAGAACTTAGCCTGGAACATGCCGGCACCACCCAGAGCAATCTCCTCAACCTCGGGCAGTGAAGTGAATGTAACATCATCAACAATACCGATGGTGAAGTGGTTCTTGGGCTCGGGCATAGCCAGGTTGTTGAATACGCTGATAATCTGAGCGGGAGTGGTATCATGTGAACCCAGACCGTAGCGGCCGCCTACGATGATAGGACGATCCTGAACATCATAGTAAGCATCCTTAACGTCCAGATACAGAGGCTCGCCGTTTGCGCCGGGCTCCTTTGTACGATCCAGAACAGCAATGCGCTTAACAGTCTTGGGAACTGCAGCAAGCAGGTGCTTGACTGAGAACGGACGATACAGATGAACTGAAATCATACCTACCTTCTGGCCGTTGGCGTTCAGGTAGTCGATAGCCTCGCGGGCAGCATCGGTAGCTGAACCCATCAGGATGATCATGCGGTCAGCATCCTTGGCGCCATAGTATGAGAACAGATGGTACTCACGGCCGGTGATCTTTGAGATCTCACCCAGGTACTTCTCTACTACTTCAGGAACTGAATCATAGTAGGGGTTGCAAGCCTCACGGTGTGTGAAGAATGTCTCAGGGTTCTCAGCAGTACCACGTGTGATAGGACGCTCAGGTGACATAGCGCGGTCACGGAAGCGCTTGATGTACTCCTCCTTAACCAACGGACGGATATCCTCCTGGTCCATCAGCTCAATCTTGTGATACTCGTGTGATGTGCGGAAACCATCAAAGAAGTTCACAAAAGGAACGCAGGTCTCCAGAGTAGCAAGGTGAGCAACAGCAGTCAGGTCCATAACCTCCTGTACAGAGCCTTCGCAAAGCATTGCAAAGCCTGTCTGGCGGCAAGCCATAACATCCTGGTGGTCACCGAATATGCACAGAGCGTGAGATGCCAGTGTACGTGCAGATACATCAAACACGCAAGGAATGAGCTCACCTGCAATCTTGTACATGTTAGGGATCATCAGCAACAGACCCTGTGATGCTGTGAATGTGGTTGTAAGGGCACCGGCCTGCAGTGAACCGTGAACGGCACCTGCTGCGCCGGCCTCTGACTGCATTTCCTGAACTGAGACGGTCTGGCCCCAGAGGTTCTTGCGACCGCGGGCAGCCCACTCGTCAACGTGCTCCGCCATAGGTGATGACGGGGTGATGGGGTAGATAGCAGCTACCTCTGAGAACATATAGCTCACGTGAGCCGCAGCCTCATTACCATCACAAGTGATAAATTTCTTTGCCATAGTTTATTTTGTGTGTTAAAATCGTTGTCTTAATAAAGCAGTCCGAACATCCAGAGCGGAATGACATTGTCATGTCCTATCTCCATACCGTCAATAGCGTAGTATGAGTCCGGCTGAACTCGTGTCTTGCCCTCTTGGGTGGATACCTTGAAGTTTACCTGACCGTCAACCAGGAATGACCAGCCCTTGGCGCCCTTATGCACCACATGATCCTTCCACATGGAGTTCACAAAGAATGTGTCTATCACATCCTGGCGGTCCTGACGAGGCGGATAAATGGTGTATATCAGGTTTGAGTTGTGCATCAGCACGCGGCACGGTTTTTTGGGGAAGCTGTCACCCTTGGCATATACAATGTTTATCAGGCGGGCATCGGCCAGGTACTTAATGTAGTTCATAACCGTGGCGCGTGAGGTCTCGGTCTCGGCAGCCAGCTGGCTTACATTGGGGGCCGATGTTCCTGACACAGCCATCAGGTAGAACAGTTTCTTGATCTTGGCCAGATACTTAAGATCTATCTGTTTGATGAGCAGGATATCAACCTCCATCATCATGTTCATGGTCTTGAGCAGGTTCTCAGAGAAGTTACGCTGCTGCAGGAAGAACGGATAGAAACCATGATGGACGTAATCCTGGAAGTACTGCAATGGATCAACTTGATTCAGAATCTCACGAGCTATTGCCATGTGGTTCTTGAGGATATCATCCATGCGGTGCGCCTTGAAGTTTGTGCCGGCCTTGAGGTTAAGGAACTCACGGAATGAAAAACCGCGCAGATTATATGAGCTTACTATGCCGTTCAGTTCCGGATTCTCCTCCTTAAGGCGCATTACCGATGATCCCGTAAAGATAATCTTGAGACCGGGATAAAGGTCGTAGCACTTGCGCAGCTCCTTGCTCCAGTCCGGGTGCTTGAACACCTGGTCTATGAGCAGCACCTTACCGCCCAACTTATGGAACTCACCCGCAAACTCAGCAATTCCGTGCCCCTGGAAATAGAAGTTGTTCATATTTATATAGAGGCAGGAACGGTCACGGCCGAACTTTTCCTTGGCATACTGGAGCAGGAATGTGGTCTTGCCCACTCCGCGCGTGCCCTTGATACCGATCATCCGGCTTGACCAGTCAATCTCATCCATAAGATCACGTCTTACGGATGCCTCAAGGTGCTCCACCAGATAATCATGTGTCCTGAAAAACTGTTCCATATAAAATAGCGCGCCCGCGCACTCGTGTACGCGGACTGCAAAGGTAATACAAAAACTCCACATTTTGCAAAGTGGAGTTTGCAATTTAATGCTTTTTATTACTCCTCTGTTATTTGCCCAGATACGAGAGTATCATAGCAACCGCCTGGTCCTCGGTGATGTAATCCATGTTGAGGACGATGTGGTAGTTGCGGGCATCGTAACGGCTCTGGCCGGTGTAGCGCAGAACGTAGTTGTCTCGGGCCTTATCAACACTGTCTATGACCTCCTCGGCCTTCTGTCGGGACAGGTTCTGCTTCTCCATGATGCGGGCAATACGCTTTTCGCGCGATGCGGTGATAAGGATATCAACCTTGTTTGGACGGTCCTTGAGAACAAAGAATCCGGAGCGGCCGGCAATCACGCACGATCCCTCATCGGCAATACCATTAAGAATCTCCCTTTCGGCCTCAAAGACATCATTTACAGATAGTGACAGGTTGTACTCACTTATGTAATCGCTGTCGCCGTCCACCAGCATGCCGCTCATGGGCACCGGAGCCACCATCTGGATGAAATCATCCAGCCAGCGCTTTTTCTTGCCCTTAAGCTCCTCAATGCTGTCTACAGTAAGATTGAGTTTCTTCTGGAGCGCATCAACAAGCTCCTTGTCACTGAAACGTACGCCCAGTTTCTCTGCCAGTTTACGGCCGATAGTCCTGCCGCCTGAGCCAACCTCGCGGCTGATGGTTATAACAAACGGATCTTTCATTGTTCTGCTGTATTTTGTTTGTCAAAACGACTTTTCCAGATAAGATAAATAGCCAGGAAGGTCAGTGTCACCACTCCCGCAATGATATAGGCAATCCAGGGAGCCAGACGGAATCCCTCAGGTGCCATGAAGATGTAGGTAACAGTCACTACGGTCATGAACATGGCCGGAATCAGGGTAACCAGTACCAGTTTTTTGTGCTTGGTCAGATAAACCGTCACAGCCCACAGGGTGAATACCGCAAGCGTCTGGTTGGACCACGCAAAGTAACGCCAGATTATATTGAACCCCTCCTTGTCACGCAGGCTGTAGAACAGCGCAAAGAAGGTGATTACAAACAGCGGGATGCTGATGGCCAGACGGCTGCCAATGGATTTCTGCTTGATGTGGAAGAAATCGGCAACGATGAGTCGGGCCGAACGCAGGGCGGTATCGCCCGATGATATAGGCGCAACCACAACACCCAGTATGGCAAGCAGACCGCCTACCTTACCCAGCCAGGTCTTTGAAATATCAAGTACTATTGCGGCAGCACCCTGGTCTGTGCCGTGCTCACCGAAGTATGCGGTTGCGGCGGCAGCCCAGATAAGAGCCACTATACCCTCGGATATCATAGCGCCGTAGAACACGATACGGCCCTTGGTCTCATTGGTCATGCAACGCGCCATCAGGGGTGACTGGGTTGCGTGAAATCCGCTTATGGCACCGCAGGCAATTGATATGAACATCATGGGGAATATGGGGTTCTTGTCATACTTGGTGCCGAATCCGTTCCATATCTCAGGCAGTTCCGGACGGTTTATGAGCAGAGCCACCATTATACCCACTGCCATGAACAGCAGGGCTGCTCCGAATATGGGATAGAACTTGCCTATGATCTTGTCAATGGGGAACAGCGTTGCAATCAGGTAATAGATGAATATGATTCCAATCCACCAGTTGACCCCAAGACTATTGGGTGTCAGACGTGCCAGGATATCGGCCGGCTGTGATACGAATACCGCACCCACCAGAACCAGCAGAACCATAGAGAAGATGATGAACACCTTCTGGATGCTGCCGCCCAGGTATCGGCCGATAAGCTGCGGCAGGCTCTCGCCTCCGTGGCGCATGGATATCATTCCGGACAGATAGTCGTGAACACTTCCTGCGAATATGGTTCCGAACACAATCCACAGGTACGATGCAGTACCGAACTTGGCACCCATAATGGCGCCGAATATCGGGCCCAGACCTGCTATGTTCAGGAACTGGATCATGTAAGCCTTCCAGGTGGGCATAGCAATGTAGTCCACACCGTCGGCCATACTCTTGGAGGGTACTTCACGATTAGGATCAGCACCGAACAGACGCTCAATGAACTTTCCGTAGAACACATAGCCCAGCACCAGGACTATCAAAGCTATCGCAAAGGTTATCATTTAAGTTGTTATGTTACTTGTTGTAGTAGGCCTTGTAATTCTTTTCCCAAACCATTGATCTTTCTACTTCAGGAAGTCTTACCTTGGTAACGAGAATGGAAAAGTCGTAGAACAGCGAATCCGGTTCTTGAACTGCATCTGCAATCTGACTGAAGAAAGTCTGATCATACCCGTCAAGGTCCTCATCAAGTTTCCATACCTCATTGACATCCTTGATTGCATCCTTTATATCCAGATATATCTCTGTTCTAAAGTCATTGGTTCGTTCTCTCAGTCTTTCAACCATAGCGCTGTCTGAAGCTGTCTTCAATGAATACAGAGAATCCCTGACGACCTTCATTGCATTTAAATTATATTTTGTATCAAGCAACATTATAGCATAGGGTGTCTTGAGGCTCTTTCCTGCCTTCAGGTTTGCAACAACCAATGCCTGACCGGCAACGCCATCATTACCATACAGATTAAAACTCAAAAGAAGACTCTCTAAGTCTGGATATTGAGCCAGAACCGCCTCACAAGCAGTCTTCATCTGTGAGTCCTGATTGCTGAAGTAAGTCTTCTCGTAGGTTTGACCATTCAAACCTACAGCCTTATTCAAGGCATTCCTCAACATCGATGCTTCGGCAGAATTATATTCATAGGAACTCGTCTTGTCGAACTCCACAAAATACTGGTAGGGACCAGCAACGGGCGAGGTGGCGTCATCATCATTGCAGGCGGCAAGCACTGTTATTGTCACCCAGTAGCAAAGGACGGCTGCGAGCCTCATCAATTTCTTTTTCATACTTCTTTAATTTACTGTTATCTTATTGCTTTTTTTTCTTTACCCCTGATTTCACATAATCACCTATAATTCAACACCCCAAACTTGGAGTACGGAACTGGCTATATTATTACTATCTCACCAATGCCTTGTTGTTGCGACCGTCAATGCATATCTCCAGTTCACGGTCAAACCTTACCCGGCGCAGATACTCCGTCTCCTCAATGGCGGGCATCTTTTCAAGTGCATCATAGTCAAACACATCACCCCTGCCCGAGTACGGGTCAACGTTTATGTAACCGGCGTTGAATGATGTCAAGTTCTGGAAGAAATGGGTTCCCTGGCTGGGATCCACACGGAAATCCTCCAGACTGCACTCAACTATGACCTTAGCCTCCGATATATCTCCCCACTGAACGGGTACGCCCAGTGACGGTATGCTGGAACCCCAGCGGCCATAGCCTATAAGCACATAGTTGTGCTTTTCAGCACGCATACGGTTGTTCATGGCGGTCAGTTCTCGGGCCATCTGGACGGTCTTCTGTGTATCAAACACATCCTTCTTGAGATAAATGACATCTGTCAGTCCCTTGATCCAGCCTGTACCAAGAGCGCTTTCTGACTTTATAAGGGCACCATCTGTGTTTATCTCATCCCAGTCAACATCCACGTTGCGGCTGTCAACTGATATGGGGCGTATCTGTAGAACGTTGAATTTGGGCAGTTTGTTTTGGTCACCCCCGCGGTCAATGTCAGCAGCAAACTCCAGCTCAACGCCGCATTTCATCTCCTTACGGGCTATGTCAAGCAGGTCATCAACAATCTCTGCCAGCGGGAAGGTCTTGTACTTGAGCATCTGGGCGAACGTGACAAAACGCGGTCCCTGCGGGTATGCGGAATCCACCATCCGCTGGTTCTCCAGGTCAAAGGTAGATACCACGTGTTTCAGGTTGCGGAATTTCTCACATTCAGCAATTGATATGCGCTCCAGGTTCACGGCATCATCAATTGATGTGGTGAACTTTTCAGGCTTGAGGTTAAGGGCAAACATTGACTTCTGGGTCTCAGTCATAGTCTGCTCTACGGTCGATGTCTGCAGAACGTGCTTGGGGTACTTGGGTGAGAACCTGAGTACCTGGTCACCGTCAACAACAGCCTTACCCAGTCCGAATGCCACCTTGACGATGCCGTCCTCAGCCTTCTCATGACCTATGGGATAGAAATTGACCGAGCGGGCTACACCAGACAGCGTGGGGAAATAGTAACCCTGATCACTGCTGCCGCATATCTCCTGCAGTATGATAGCCATCTTCTCTTCTGATATCACATTGGCCGTAGCGGTAATGTAGCTACGTGATGATGCAAAGAAGATTGATGCATATACGCTCTTGATAGCCTTGGAGAGCAGGCGCAACTGCTGGTCCTCATTATCCGTACGCGGAATCATATACGTGGAATAGACTCCTGCAAAGGGCTGATAATATGAATCCTCCAGCTTGGACGATGAGCGCACTGCAAGCGGCTTGCGGATATTGTGTATGAATACCTTCAGGTTATCAATCAGGTCACGCGGCAGCGTGGATGCCACAAACTCAGCCAGAATCTCAGAATCAGAGATATCGGAGTTGATGACATACTGAAGGCCGTTGTCTATGATGAAACGGTCAAAATATTCTGTGGTTATGACAAGAGTGCGGGGTGTCGTGATGCGTACATCCTCATACTTGTCATACATATCATATTTTACAAGTATATGGTTCAGGAATGCCAGGCCACGCGCCTTACCGCCCAGAGAGCCGTTACCCAGACGGGCAAAACGGATAGTATCATTATATGTGGCGGGATCAAATTTGGCCACAACGCCTACTCCCTGATTGTTACGGAAATCATGTATCACCTTAAGGTTGATACGCCTTATCTCTGGCAGCTCCGCATCATTGTGGATGGTCAGTGGACGCAGTTGCTTGCCCAATGCAAACAGACCGCGTGCAAACAGCCATCGGGATATGTAATTCTTATCGGACAACCGGCGGAAATCGCGGTCCGATATATTCTTTATGATCTTTTCAAATCCGTACAGGTCACTGGCGCGAAGCAGTTCCTCACCGGTATTGGGGTCTGTCACCACAAAATCACCGAATCCGAACTCCCGGCCAATGTACTCTGAAAGGTCATGGGTAAGGGTCTTTGAGGTCTTGACCACAAAGCCCACACCCAGCTGCTCGGCCACCTCACGCATACTCTCCTGTGATGACTGCATCAGGATAGGCATGGTAGGATTGTCCTTGCGGATATGATTGCACAGGTCTATACCTGCATCCAGTTTCTCAGTCTCAGGAGCATCATCCTTATGGATTACAAATCCTATGTCCGATATTACTCCAAGTATGTTCTGCTTGTAGCGCTCGTACAGCTCAACGGCCTCATCATAACATGTTGCCATGAGAATTTTGGGGCGTGAACGCTTACGGAGCGTCTGCTGTTTTTCATTCAGGGTATCACGGATGGCCTCACTGTTCTGCTGCAGAACCAACTTATAGAGAACAGGCAGATATGTAGAGTAGTAGCGCACCGAATCTTCAATGAGCAGTATGGCGCGGACTCCCTCCTCCAGTATGTCATGCTCTGCATTCATGCGGTCCTCAAGCAGCTTGATGATGGCAATCATCAGGTCCGTGGAGTTATTCCAGCAGAAAAACCAGTCAATGGCACTGTTTGCACGGTCCTGAATGCGGTTGTATATCTCACGGGAGAATGTGGCCAGCAACACTATAGGCGTATCGGGCGCTATCTCCTTCATCTGCTTAGAGAAGTCAAAAACATCAATCTCACCTACATTGTACATGGTTATGACCAGGTCAAATGACATATCTGACTTGGCCAGTTCCAGTGCCTCAACAGTGGTCGATACACGTACAATGTCTGGCGGGTTGCTCAAATTCAACTCCGCATAGTCCTGTGCTATCTGTGCCTCAATATGACCGTCCTCCTCAAGTGAGTAGCTGTCATAATTGTTGCATACCAAGAGTATCCGGCGGATCCTCCTGGCCATGAGATCAGCATGATGTCTCTCCTTCTCTTCCATCTTAAATAATTTGGGCTGGCCCAGAATCTCTAAGCCAGCCCAAAATTAGTTATTAATAAGGATTATACCAAACCCTGCTCGCACATTGCATTTGCAACCTTGATGAAGCCGGCGATGTTAGCGCCCTTCACGTAGTTGATGTAGCCGTCCTCCTCGGTACCGTACTTAACGCAGGCAGCGTGGATATCGGACATGATGCGATGCAGCTTCTCGTCAACCTCCTCAGCGGTCCATTTAAGACGCATTGAGTTCTGTGACATCTCAAGACCTGATGTTGATACACCACCGGCATTTGAAGCCTTACCGGGTGAGTACAGCATCTTGTTCTTCTGGAACAGAGCGATTGCATCGGGAGTGGTAGGCATGTTGGCACCCTCAGTTACGCAATAGCAACCGTTGGCAACCAGCTTCTCAGCATCCTTAAGCTCAATCTCGTTCTGAGTAGCGCAAGGCATAGCGATGTCGCACTTAACGCCCCAAGGACGCTCGCCCTCAAAGTACTTGGCGTTAGGATACTGCTTTACATACTCCTTGATACGGCCACGGATAACGTTCTTAAGGTTCTTTACATAAGCGATCTTCTCCTCGGTCATGCCCTCGGGATCGTAGATGTAACCGTTAGAATCTGAGAAAGTAACAACCTTGGCACCCAGACGCATAGCCTTCTCAGCAGCGTACTGAGCAACGTTACCTGAACCTGAGATAACTACAGTCTGGCCCTTGAATGACTTGCCGCGTGTAGCAAGCATATCCTGTGCGAAGTAGCAAGCACCGTAACCGGTTGCCTCAGGACGCAAGAGGCTACCGCCCCAGCACTGACCCTTACCGGTATAAGTACCAGTCCACTCGTTCTTGAGCTTCTTGTACTGACCGAACATGAAACCAACCTCACGGCCACCTACACCTATATCACCAGCGGGAACGTCGGTGTCAGGACCGATGTGACGATAAAGCTCGTTGATGAAGCTCTGGCAGAAACGCATTACCTCAGCGTCTGACTTACCGCGCGGGCTGAAGTCTGAACCACCCTTA